>Ga0194133_10000063_pt1 | contig 208072 bp, 212 predicted proteins | sample TA2KigOf40mmetaG_FD_155448 | JGI IMG/M metagenome (GOLD analysis project Ga0194133, IMG submission 155448) | Freshwater microbial communities from Lake Tanganyika, Tanzania - TA2015055 Kigoma Offshore 40m | ecosystem: Environmental > Aquatic > Freshwater > Lake | place: Tanzania: Lake... | reverse complement strand
GGCCGCGAAGCGACCCGTCATCCACGGCCGCGAAGCGACCCGTCATCCACGGCCGCGAAGCGACCCGTCATCCACGGCCGCGAAGCGACCCGTCATCCACGGCCGCGAAGCGACCCGTCATCCACGGTCGCGAAGCGACCCGAGAGCCCGAGCGATCAGGATCGCCCGTAGGCGGGAACCGAGATCAGCGAGGTCATCGAGAAGTTCGTTGGACTCCACGCGGGACTCGGGTGAACGACGCCGAAGCACGGGCAGGACTCGTTGTTCGTACAGTCCCGCCTCTCGCTCGGCCGAGGTTTTCCAGCCCTTCAGGTGTCGAATGTCGATTCCGGCGTCGATGAAGCCCCGGGCCACCTCGGCAATGGCCAAATCGTGCTCGTCGTACAGCCCATGGCCGCCGTGAGCAGCCACCAATGCGTAGCGCTCGAGGTCCAAGAGGCCCTCGAGATCCAAACCGGACAGCGACAACAACTCGTCTCGGCCGTACGTCGCCGGGCGACCCACGGCATCAGAAGGATCCGGAGGAGCCGGTCGCTTCGGAGCCTTGTCGGTGATCGGATTGACCGTTTTCACCGCTCGCGCCGCCGGATGGCTCTTGGAGGGCTTGGTCATTGACCCACTCATCGACGCCGGGTCCGCAGGGTCGCCCGCCACAGTCGAACCGGACACGTTCTTGATTCCCCGAGGAGCAGCACGCTCGATGCCGTCGGGTGGGGTTTCGAGTCGATCCTTGATGACGCGTAGCGGGAGAAATTTCTCTTTTTGTTCGCGCAGGATGTACTTCAAGCGTTCGACATCGTCATCGTAGAATTTGCGATAGCCCGAACTGGTTCGCTCGGGAACGATCAGGCCTTGGCTTTCGAGAAAACGAATCTTGGAAATGGTGACATCGGGGAACTCCTCGAGCAACAGGCCGAGCACCTCGCCGATGGAGAGATACGGGCGCTCCGAGGCCGACTTCGTGTTCATGATTCGTTCGCCGGTCCGAGGTAGATCAAACGAAAGCGCCCGATCTGAATTTCGTCGCCTTGCTGCAGAACGGTCGACTCGACCGGCCGCTGATTGACGTAAGTGCCGTTCAGGGACCCGGCATCGCGCAACACGTACTCGGCGCTCTGATGGGAGATCTCGGCATGCCGTCGCGACACCGATACATCGTCGAGACTGATGTCGCTGTCGGGGTGGCGTCCGAGTTTGGTGATGGCTGACGTCAGAGTGAAACGTTCACCAGCCTGGGGTCCGCTCCGCACCATGAGGGTGGCCACGTCCGTGGGCAAGGAGCGCAAATCGACTGCGGCATTGTCCTGGGGACCAGGGGCATCCTGAAGCGGATCGACCTTGGCGATAACGATCGTCTTGTCCCCGTCTGATTCGAGGGCGTAGCCGCAGGAACTACAAAAGTATGCACCCGTTTTGTTCTTGTGGCCGCACTTGGTGCAAAAGACCGACATGTCAGGAACCGATTAGCGCCGAGTACTCATCGGATGTCAACAATTGTGAGGAGTCGACAGCGTCGGTAACAGTGATCTCGCAGATCCAACCGGCACCGTACGGATCCGAGTTCAAAAGAGACGGGTCCGCAACCAGACTCGCGTTCACCAAACTGACGATGCCACTGACTGGTGCGTAGATGTCGGAGACGGACTTGGTCGACTCGACCTCACTGAATGATTGACCCACGCTGACTTTGGAACCAACCTCGGGCGCTTGGACGAACACGACGTCTCCGAGGGCATCTTGGGCGAAATCGGTGATACCGACCCGCGCCACCGAGCCGACGACTCGAATCCATTCGTGGTCCTTGGAATACAGGAGGTCGGACGGAACGCTCATACGGGGCCAATCTACTCCCCGTCGTCGGCTGGATCGTGAGGTTCGCCGACCACGACATCGCCGGCTCTTCGCAAGCTCCGACGGATGGTCGGGACGTAGGCGATAGCGGTGTAGTAACTGAGAGCCAAGCCGATCGGCCCGGCAACCCAGGCAAACGCTTCGAAAAAGCCCCGGATCCCGAGCGCGCTCTCACCCATCACGAAGCCGGGGAAGGTGAACATCAGGATGAATGTGGCCCACTTGCCGAGATAGGTCACGTCGAAGCGGTCCATGGCGAAGAAGAGTTTCAGCACCGCCACCGTTGCTCCGAAGACGACCTCGCGAACCAGGACGGCCACGCAGAACCACCACGGGGCGGAGCCGTCGATCATGATCGCCACGACCGTCACGATGAACATGAGTCGATCCGCGGTGGGATCGAAAATCTTGCCGAATTCGCTCACCTGATCGAAACGCCGTGCGACCCACCCGTCGATCCAGTCGGTGGCACCGAGCAGGCCCAGCAACCAGCCGGCGTAGGCTCGGTCATCGCGTCCGAGCAGTAACCAAACGAACAGCGGTAGGCACAGCAGGCGGACCAGGGTGATCAGGTTGGGCCAGGTGGCGATCCCCCGGGTGGACGACGACCGCGAGGCCGCTCGGTCGTTCCGCTGCGAGCCCACGTTCGTACGCTACAACAAGGTGTTCGGGCCGAACCGTCTAAGGTCGGCCCATGGGCAATGTGCGCGGGGGTCCTCTCGGCGGGCAGATCGTCATCGTCACCGGAGCCGGCTCGGGGATGGGCGCCGCCTTTGCCCGTCGTCTTTCGGCCGACGGGGCGCACGTCGTCGTCAACGACCTCGACGAGTCGGGGGCCGGATCGGTGGCCGAAGAGGTCGGCGGGGAGGTGGCCGTTTTCGACGTGGCCGACGCCGCGGCTTTCGATGCCGCCGTCGATCGAATCGTGGCGCATCACGGTCGTTTGGACGTGTTGATCAACAATGCCGGTATCGCTCCCCCTCGCGACGAGGCGCGAACGATCCTCAACTTCGAGAATCAGGCCAAGCGCCTGGAGGGTCGGACATCGGAGTTGACGCCCGTCGACTACACGGTGGGATTGAGTGACGAGCACTGGGATCGGATGATTCGGGTACACCTGTATGGAACCTTCCATGGAACCCGCGCGGCGCTGCGACACATGACCCCTCGGCGAAGCGGTTCGATCGTGAACATCTCTTCAATACTGGCGTTGCGCCCGGCCCCGGGCGCCCCGCACTACAGCGCAGCCAAGGCGGGGATCGTCGCGCTCACCAAGTCCACCGCTCAGGAAGTGGCGCCCTTCGGAGTGCGGGTCAACGCCGTGTGTCCGGGATGGGTGGACACGCCGTTGTTGGCCCCTTTCGACGAGGTCTCCCGAGCAGGAATCGTGATGCAGGTCCCGGTCGGGCGCATGGCTCGTCCCGAAGAATTGGCCGAGGTGGTGCGGTTCCTTGCTGGCCCGGAGTCCTCGTACTGCATCGGCGAGGTGTTTCCGGTCTCGGGCGGCTGGGTCTGATGCCCACGGTTTTCAGCCTCATCATCGCCGGACAGATCCCGGGAACTTTCGTGTGGCGAGACGAACGTTGCGTGGCATTCATGTCGATCAATCCGATGGCGTTCGGTCACACTCTGGTTGTTCCGATCGAGGAACTCGATCATTGGGTCGACGGTGATCCCGAAGTGGTCGCTCACCTTTTCGAGGTGACGCGGATCATCGGGCGGGCACAGCAGGCCGCTTTCGGGTGCGAGCGGGTGGGTGTCATCGTGGCTGGTTACGAGGTGCCCCATACCCACGTTCACGTCATTCCCACGAACACCATGAGGGAGTTGTCCTTTGCCAACGCGGCGGCGTCGGTGGACCGCTCCGATCTCGACAGGGCGGCGGAGGCGATACGGGTGGAGTTGCGCCGTATGGGCCACGAGAACGTCGCCTGAGCCGAGTGATCAGACGGCGTCGATCAATGTCGGGTCGTTGTTGCGAACGGCGTTGACCGCGGTGCTCACGTCGCGAGGCACGACGATGTCGTCGTCGGCCGGAACCATCAACTCCGCGAGCCGACTGGAAGGGGTGCCGGCGGGTCCCACCGCGAGCCAGTCACTCCAGTCCCGGGCCTCCAGAATCACCGGCATACGATCGTGGATCGGGGCCATGGTTCGGTTGGCCGCGGTGGTGATCACACAGCACGAATGCAAGACCGGGGAATCCCTGCCGGCCACGGGGTCTCTCCATGAGGTCCAGAGACCGGCCACGGCTAGCACCGCACCGTCACGCCGCGTCACGTAGACCGGTCGCTTGGGACCCCGGGGATCGACGCCGTTCGTTCGCCACTCGAAAAATCCGGCCATCGGGATGATGCACCGCTTCGTCGGCACCAACGATCGAAACGACGGTTTTTCCGACACGGACTCGGATCGGGCATTTATCAGTCGTGCTCCGATGCGGGGGTCCTTGGACCAGCCAGGCACCAGTCCCCAATGAAAGATCCCGACCCGCCGGTTTCCCCTCCCGTCGAGCGCGACCGCCATGATCCGCGACGAGGGCGCAACGTTGTAGTGCGGCCGGTACTCGTCGAGGAGCGCGAGCGAAGGCGGCTCCGCCCCGAAGATCTCGGCGACCTGGTCGGGCGGCGTGAGCGACGTGAAACGTCCGCACATGACTTTCACCGTACCCGCGATCAGGCGCTCGGAACCTCGCTCTAGTACCTTTGAGGTCTCTAGGAGGATCACATGACGCCCACGGTCACCGTCGCTACCCCCGTCGACCTCGGGTTTGCGGCATTCGATGCCGACAACCACTACTACGAGGCCGAGGACGCGTTCATCCGGCACATCCCTCGTGAGATGGCCAAGCGCTGCATGCAGTGGGCGGTGGTCGACGGGAAGAAGCGATTGTTGGTGGGTGGTCGCGTGAATCGGTTCATCCCGAATCCGACCTTCGACCCGGTGTCCAAGCCCGGGGCCCTCGACGCCTATTTCCGCGGTCAGGTCGCCGGAGACGACATGCGCGAGTTGTTCGGCGAGCTCGATCCCATCAGTCCCGCGTACCGGAATCGGGATGCCCGCGTGGCCCTGATGCGCTCGCAGGGCCTCGAGGGCGCCATGTTCTTCCCGACATTGGCCGTGGGAATGGAAGAGTCCCTGCGGGATGATCCCGTGGCCTTGTGCGCTGCGTTCCGAGCCTTCAACCGTTGGCTCGAGGAGGATTGGGGCTTCGCGTACCAGGACATGATCTACGCCGCCCCGTACATCTCCTTGGCCGACCCCGAGTGGGCGGTCGAGGAAGCCGATTGGGCCATCTCTCGGGGCGTCAAGGTAGTGGTCATGCGCACCTCCCCGGCCATCGACCCCGCCGGTGGAACCCGCTCACCCGGCAGTGCCGTGTACGACTCGTTCTGGGCCCGTCTGGCCGAAGCCGGCGTCGCGGTCGCCTTCCACTCCGGTGACGCCGGGTACGGCAAGTACATCGACGACTGGGAACCCTTCGGAGAATTCGAGGCCTTCCGGTCCTCCCCCATGCGGGTGATGACCAGCGACCGTGCTCCATTCGACATGTTCGCCGTGCTCGTGTCCCACGGGGTGTTCTCGCGGCATCCGAAGCTGCGCACCGCATCCATCGAGGCCGGCGCAGACTGGGTGCCGAACCTGGTGAAGAAGTTCAAGAAGGCGTACTCCCAGCAGCCGCATTTGTTCGCCAAGGATCCGGTGGAACAGTTCCGCGAGCACGTGTGGGTGGCTCCGTTTTACGAGGACGACATCGATCTCCTCGCCGAGGTACTCGGTGACGACCGCTTGTTGTTCGGCAGCGATTACCCACACGCCGAGGGTTTGGCGGTGCCGACGCGATTCGTTCACGACATCGCCAATTTCTCCCCGGACGCTGTGCGACGCATCATGCGCGACAATGCCCGTCAGTTCCTCGGCCTGACCGGGGCCTGATCATGGTCATGCCCAAGGTTGGTCCCGGGGGTTTGGGGATCATCGAGACGATGATGGGGTTCCCCGATCCCGATCCCCGTCGTCTGTACGACTTCTTCCGCGGCAACATCCGTGACAAGGAGAGCAAGGAAACGATGTTCCCCGTGGAGTACCTGTTCAAGCAGAACGTTCCGACGGCCCTGACCGAAGATCTCGACCCGGTGGAGGTGGCCATCACCACCATGGATCACTTCGGGATCGATCGTTCCATGATCGGCATCGAGGGTGACCCCGGACTGCGGGCTTTGACCGAGTTTCCGGCACGTTTCATCCCGTCGTGCAGTGCCGACGCCAACAACGGACTGGACGAAGTGCGCAAGATCCGACGCCTGCACGACGAACACGGATTGAAAGCCGTCGGCACCTTTCCCGCCGGTTGCACGCCTCAAGTCCCGATCGATCACGCCCGTTGGTACCCGATCTACTCGGTGTGCGCCGAGTTGGGAGTGCCCGTCTTCGTGTGCGCCGGTATTCCTGGTCCACGAGTGCCGAGCATGTGTCAGCACGTCGAACTGCTCGACATCGTGTGTTACGACTTCCCCGAGCTCAAGATCGTGACTCGTCACGGTTGTCAGCCTTGGACGGAGTTGATGGTGAAGCTGATGCTGAAGTGGCCCAATCTGTACTACTCCACGAGTGCCTTCGCCCCGAAGCATTACGACTCACGCATCATCGACTACGCCAACAGCCGCGGGGCCGATCGAGTGTTGTACGCGGGCTATTGGCCGATGGGACTCACCTACGAGCGCATCATGGGCGACATGCCTCACGTTCCCTTCAAAGATCAGGTGTGGCCGAAGTTCTTGCGCGAGAACGCCTTGGCGGTCCTCGGGCTTCCCGACGTTCACTGAGGGGATTTGCTGGCGATCACGTTGTAGGTCAGTGAACCGCGAGCCAGATGTTTGCCTGTCGCGTGTCCGAAGACGTTCGCCTCACAGAACACCACCGTCCGCCCGCGCCTGAGCACCACTCCCTCGGCGACGGCGCCCTCGTTCGACATCGCGGCAAGATACTGGATGTGCATGTCGAGCGTGGAATAGCCGACCTCCGGACCATAGGCCGAGCCGATGGCGGGAACGACGACGGCGTCGATCAACGTGGCAATGGCTCCGCCATGGACGATCCCGGCGGGTTGCTCGAGTTCGGGCTTGAAGGGCATGAGCATGCGGCAATACCCGAGGCGCACCGCTTGGACCTCGAGGCCGACGAGTTTGGGGAAGTAGACCCGATCCCACTTCCCGAATCGCAACCACGAGGCGGCGGCATCGGCGGGCAATTCCTCGAACTGTTCCTCGGCGTACTTCATGGGAACACTGTGTCACGGTCGACCCCGGGGGGCAGAATGCCTCGGTGGAGCAGATTCGTCGTCGCCGGGTTTTGCTCCCCGAGCACGGACTCGTTCCCGCCACGATCGCCGTCGACGGAGGCCGAATAGCGGCCGTCGAGGCCGCTCCCGACGACTCCGCCTCTGCGGGTCGGATCGATACGATCCTCGTCCCCGCCTTCGTCGACCTGCAGAGCAACGGGGTGGAAGATGTCGACGTGTGGGCGAGTGCTCTCGCGGCCGACGACGGGTCGTGGGACCGTCTCGACGACCTGCTGATCGATCGTGGCATCGGTACCTGGTGCCCGACCCTGGTGACCGCCGCTGCCGACAACTACGCGGACGCGATGTCCTATCTGACGCAACGACCAGTGGATGAACGTCGGCCACGCATCGCCGGCGTGCACTTGGAGGGACCGTTCCTCGGCTCGGCGAATGGGGCGCACCGACGCGATCTCGTCTCGAGGCCGGTGATCGACTTCTTCGATGCCCTTCCCCACCTTCCCCTGATGGTCACGATGGGCGTGGAAGACGAACATGCACCGGAAACGATTCGCGAACTCGTCCGTCGCGGGATCACGGTCTCGATCGGCCACACCCGACCGAATCGATCGAGTTACGAGGATGCCATCGATGCGGGGGCACGCATGGTCACCCACCTTCACAACGCCATGAGTGGCATGGCCCACCGAGAGCCTGGTCTGGCCACGTGGGCGCTGAACGACGACCGGGTGATCGCCGGGCTCATCGCCGACGGTGTTCACGTCCATCCAGACGTCGTTCGCCTCACGTTTCGGTGCAAGCCCGATGGTGTCGCCCTCGTCACCGACTCGGTAGCCACTCGTCGTGGGACGGCCGGACCGACGGCCGTGCGCGTCGTCGACGGAGCGCCCCGTTTGGCCGACGGAACCCTGGCGGGCAGCACCTCCACCATGTCGGACGGACTTCGCGTGTGTCGCGCGGCGGGGGTTCCGCTCGACCTCGCTCTTCGTGCCGCCACGACCACCCCGGCCCGTGCGATCGGACGAGACGACGTGGGCGTCATTCGCGTGGGTGCGCGCGCCGACCTGGTGGAATTGAACGAGGACCTGAACATCACCGCGGTCTGGCTCGGTGGCCTACGCCTTCGCTGAAACCTGATCTGTCGCTACTGTGCGTCGCATGCAGATCATCGCGGCCCTCTTCGTGGAGAACTTCGAAATGCGCAAGGCCCCGGGGCCGAGTACTCGCATCGACATCACCGGTGCCATGTTCTCCATGGCGGCACCCGGTCCGGTCCCCGTGACCCTCGATCCGCATTTGGTCGCTCTGATTCATTGTGCGCAACAGGAGAGTGGCTCGGGCGTTTTCGAAGTGGTGTTCCGTCGCGGAATGAGCGAGCAGGACGAGGAAATCGCCCGCAACGTGAGCCCGTTCACTGTCGAGCCCGGCAAGTTCACGTATCGGCTCGTCAAAGCCGAATTGGAGTTCTGCGACTACGGCCAGATCTTCGCTCATTGCCGCGTCGACCGCGGGCCGTGGCATTTGGTTCCCTTCACCCTTCTGCCCCCGGCGTGACCCGACCCGATTCGCCGCGGGTCGCCGGGTGGTCGGGGCCCGCGGATTACAGTCGAGGTGTGCCGTCGCGCTTGGATCCGACCATCGATCATGCCGCGGTGAACATCGCGCGCGGGTTGGCAATGGACGCCCCGTTAGCGGTCAAAAGCGGTCATCAAGGCACCGCGATGTCGTTGGCACCCTTGGCTCACGTCCTCTACAGCCGGGTCATGAAGCACGACCCATCGGACCCCGGCTGGGCCGACCGCGATCGGTTCGTACTCTCGGCCGGGCACGCCTCGATCCTGCAGTACTCGATGCTCTTTCTCCAGGGATACGGCACCACACTGGACGACCTCAAGGCCTTCCGTCAGTGGGGTTCGGCCACGCCTGGTCACCCCGAGGTCGGACACACCGCCGGGGTCGAGGTCACCACCGGACCGCTCGGACAAGGCTTGGCCAACGCGGTCGGTTTGGCCCTGGCCGAGCGTCACCTACGCGCGCGGTTCGGTTCCGATCTCTGCGACCACCACACCTGGGTGATCGCCGGAGACGGTTGCCTCATGGAGGGTGTCAGCCACGAAGCGGCCTCCTTCGCCGGACATCAAAAACTTTCGCGTCTCGTCGTGGTGTTCGACGACAACGGAATCACGATCGATGGAGGAACCGGATTGTCCTGCAGTGACGATGTCGCGAAGCGCTTCGATTCCTACGGATGGTCGGTTCGCGCTCTCGGCGAGATCGGTGAGGATCTCGAGGCCTTGGAGAATGCTCTCGTGGCCGCACGCGATGATGGCGACGAACGACCGAAGATGCTCGTGCTTCGAACCCAAGTGGGTGTGCCCTCCCCCGATTGGACCGGTAGGCACGAGGCACATGGGAATCCGTTCTCCGCCGAACACGTGACGCGCACCAAGGACGTCATGGGGATCCCCGATGAGCCGTTCTGGGCCCCCGAGGCCGTCGTGACCGCCGTGCGCGCCGCCGCGCGACGCTACGAGGCACAGCGGGAGGCCTGGGCGAAGCGAGCGTCATCGCACGCCGAGTGGCAGGCGATGATGAGCGGCCCCGATCCGCGATGGGCCGAGTCTCTGCCGGTCTTTCCGATCGGTGAGTCCCTCGCCACCCGAGTGGCGATTCAAAAAGGGTTCGACGCGATCCTCCCGAGCGTTCCCGGACTCGTCGCGGGCTCGGCCGACCTCACCGGAAACACCGGAACCCGATTGTCGGGGCAAAGCGCCCTCGCCCCCACCACACCTGAGGGTCGTCAGGTCTACTACGGGGTCCGAGAGCATGCGATGGGATCGATCATGGTCGGAATGGCTCTCCACGGTGGCCTGTTGCCGGTGGGCGGAACGTTCTTCGTTTTTTTCGACTACATGAAGCCGCCGGTTCGCCTGGCCGCGTTGTCACGGGCCAAATGCATCTTCGTGTTCAGTCACGACTCGGTAGGGGTCGGCGAGGATGGGCCGACCCATCAACCGATCGAGCATTTGGCGGCGTTGCGGGCGATACCGGATCTGCAGGTGATTCGTCCCTGCGACGCCAACGAGACGTCCGCGGCTCTGCGGGCGGCGATCGAACACAACGGACCGACCGCTTTGGTTTTGAGTCGTCAGAACCTGCCGGTGGTGTGCGATGGCGGTGCGGTGACACGGGGGGCCGGCGTGCTTCGCGAGGGCTCGGACGTGTGCCTGGTCGCCACCGGAAGCGAAGTCGCGGTGGCCTTGGCGGCCGCCGATGGACTGGCGGAGTCAGGTGTCTCGGCCCGAGTGGTGTCGATGCCGTCATGGGATCGTTTCGAGTCCACTCGGCGCAACGATCGAGCGTTGGCCGAGGCGATTCTCCCGCCGTCGATGCCGACGGTGTCGATCGAGGCCGGTGCCACGTTGGGTTGGCACAAGTACGCTGACGCGTGCGTCGGGATCGATCGTTTCGGAGTCAGCGCACCGGGAACCACGTCACTCATCAACCTCGGAATGAGCCCGAGCAATGTGGTGCACGTGGTGGAGTCTCTGCTGCGGTCGGACGCGGTCGACTAACCGCCATGACGAAGTCGAATCGTCTCGTACGGCTGTACGCCGAACAAGGGCAGAGTCCGTGGCTCGACAATTTGCGTCGAGATCTGGTTCGCAGTGGCGAGTTGGCTTCCGTGCGCGATTCGGGGGTGCGTGGCCTGACATCCAATCCCACCATTTTTCAAAAGGCCATCCAGGGCTCGGCGGATTACGACGAGCAGTTCTTCTCCTTGCGCGCCGCCGGAGCCAGCATTCCGGAGTGTTACTGGGAGATGGTGGTCAGTGACATTCATGGTGCACTGGACGTTTTCGCAACCCTGTACGAAACCAGCCGCGGCGCCGACGGGTTCGTCAGCGTCGAAGTCGACCCCAACCTCGCCCATGACACCGAGGCCACGTTGACGGCGGGTCGAGATCTGTGGAATCGAGTCGCGCGACCCAACCTGATGATCAAGATTCCCGCCACTGTCGAGGGTCTGCCGGCCATCCGGCGCATGATCGCCGAGGGTCGAAACGTGAACGTCACCCTGATTTTCGGACTCGAGCGCTACCAGAGGGTCATGGACGCCTACATCGAAGGACTCCAAGACCGGGTGGCGGCCGGTCTCGACGTGTCGAACATCGCCAGCGTGGCCTCGTTTTTCATTTCGCGGGTGGACAGTGAGGTGGACCGACGTCTGGAGGCCTCGGGAACGACCGCGGCCCGAGCCGTGCAGGGCAAAGCGGCCGTCGCCCAGGCCAAGTTGGCGTACGAGGCGTTCCAGCGCACCTTCGACGGGCACCGCTGGTCGACGTTGGCTTCCCTCGGAGCCCGCGTTCAACGTCCCCTGTGGGCCTCAACGAGCACCAAGAATCCGTCGTATCCCGACACCCTTTACGTGGACGAGCTGATCGGCCCGTCGACGGTGAACACGCTGCCTGACGCCACGATCGACGCCTTCGCCGACCACGGAACGGTGGCGCGGCGGATCGACGCCGATGTCACCGAGTGTCACCGCGTGTGGTCGTTGCTACCCCGTTTGGGAGTCGACATGGATGACGTGGCCGAGCAACTCGAACGCGAGGGGGTGGCCTCTTTCCGAAAGAGTTTCGATGAGTTGCTCGCGGCCCTGAACGCCAAAGACCAGGAGAACCGGCTCAGTCGCCGAGCAGATTGAGGGCCTTCTCCAATGCGCGACGGGCCTGGGACAGGGTCTTGTCCATGGCCGGTCGAGGTTGGTGGCGCTCCGATGCCTCACGCAAGAGATCGAACTGAAGATCGTCGAGTCGCGCCACCAGGTCACGCAACTCACCGACGATCTCGACCAAGCGTTCGCGCAATCGCGAGTCATCATCGTTCACGGAGGGTCTCCCAAGGAGTCCCGGACGATGTCGACCGGGTGACGCACCATCAGCCCGGCGGCGGCGAGAAACATGGAACAACCCGGATTGGCCGAGGCCACGACGATCTGGCCGTCGTTCGTCGTCGACGATTTGATCATGTCGACCTTGCGCGCCCGAACGCTGTCGGCGAGATCGGGGTGTGCGAGCGAGAACGCACCGCCGGCTCCGCAGCACAAACCGTCGTCGGCCAATTCGACCAAGGTCGCGCGCCCGGCGAGCACGCGCCGGGTGGCGCCGTGGACCATTTGCACGTGCCGGTGGTGGCACGGGTCCTGGATGACCACGGTCGGTCGATCCGCCGAACGCGGGGCCAAGGAACGAGCGACATCGGGATTCTCCAGGAGCCCGGCCAGCCACTCCACGGCGTCGATCACCCGGTTCGAGAAGATCCGCGCCTGCGGAGTGTCGATCGACGTTCCGTAGTCCTTCATGGCCGCGCCACATCCAGCCGAGTCCACGACGATCGGTGCATCTCCAGGCATCGAACGCATGGTTCGCTCGGCCCAGCGGATGCTCGTTTCACGAAGGCCGGCGTGAGCGTGGAGCGCTCCACAACAAGCGCCAAAGCGATCGGGAACTCCGTACGACAGCCCCGCTCGAGCGGCGAGGTCGGCAACCGAACGGTGCGTCTCGCGTTGCCAGACGTCCATCACGCAGCCGGTGAAGATCCACACATCGGGATCAACGGCGATGTTTCGCAGTCGAGGCTCGTTGCGCCACGCGAGTCGAGGAAGGGCGAGGCGCCGCGGGACGAGGTGCAAGCGCTGGCCGATGACGAGCAAAGGACGCGACGCGCGCAAGAGGAAACGTCGTCTGAGGGCGCCAAGTCCCCAGCGCATCAGGCGTGGTGTCACCTTTCTCGCCCGCGCCAAATCGGATTTGGCGCCTTCGATCATGCGTCCGTACGGCACAGCGCTCGGACACGCGGGCTCGCAGGCGCGGCATTGGATACAAGTGTCGAGAAATTCGACCGCCTCACGATCGAGTAGAAGCGAACCCTCGTTCACCTCCTTCATGATCGCGATACGACCACGGGGCGACAGAGCTTCTTCACCGGAGGCCCGGAAGGTGGGACAGTGGGGCAAACACAAGCCACATCCCACACAGGCGGCGATGTCGCCCGACGAGACGGATTCCAAACGGATCGACCCCACATCTGCACGGTAATCGTCGCTCGACCGACGCCCATGACCGAATCACTAGGATTTTCCCGTGTCATCCTCTCCGGATTTCCTCTCCGCCCTTCGTGACAGCACCGACGAACTCCGTCGCCTGGCTCGCTCCACTCACGACACGATCGTGCCGGACTGCCCGGGTTGGTCGGGCCGCGACGTGATCGTGCATCTGGGACGCGTCTACGCCAGCGTGACTGCCATCGTCGACGCCCGCGCGACCGGCCCGCTGGATCCGGGCCAAGCGGCGAACGCACCGGAGAAATCGGCTGTCTTCGACTGGATCGACGAACGTTGTGATGCCATGTTGACGGCTTTGTCGAACATCGCCCCAGATGAAAAAGTATGGACTTGGTCCGATGATCACACCGGCCGCTTTTATCGACGTCGGATGGTCCACGAGACCGCGGTGCATGTCTGCGACTTGCAGCGGGCGATCGCGATCACGACGACGATGGATCGTGCGATGGCCTGCGATGGCATCGACGAGGCCTACGGTGTCATCCTCCCACCGGGGATGAGGCGTAAGGCTCGGGCGTTTCCCCCATCGACCCTGCACCTTCATTGCACCGATGGCCCCGGCGAATGGATGATCATCCCCGACGGCGATGCTCTCGACGTGCGACACGAGCATTCCAAGGGTGACGTGGCCTGGAGGGGCTCAGCGGTCGCGTTGATGCTGGCGGCATGGGGTCGACGCCACACCGGTGTGGTCGCGTTCGGAGATCCGCGAGCCTCCGAGGAGTGGAGCAGCCTCGGGATCTGACCGATGGTCGCGTCACCCGCCGTCCCCTGGTCCTGTGGTGACGCGACGCCGTGAGATCACGATCATCCTCACCGAATGAGAATGTCACCCGCCCCGGGATTCAGCCGGTGCTCGGGATCGAAAGAGTCCTTGAGGCGCCGATGGATGTTTTCGACCGCCGCGTCGATAATCGGTGTCGGAGGAGGCTGGTCGCCATGGAGCACACCGACACCGACCTCGGCGATGACCTGACCCACCCGTTCCCCTACGTGTTCGAACACCGCACGAGGACTGACCGACCAACGATGAGGTAACGCGCCAAGGTCGGGGCCGGATGCTGATTCCTGACTCGCAAAGCCACGGCGTCGCAACTCTGTTCGAGCGATCTCGATGTCGGAGGGGTGACCCTCCACACAGATCCAACAGACGAGGCCATTCCACAAGATGGCCGACGGACGGTACAAGTGACCGACCAGCTCCTCGATTCGCGAGCCGTCCACGCTGTCCACCACCAGCCAGGCACTCGCCCTCGGCTTGGGACGCGTGCGCAACGTCACCTCGGCTATGGCCCCGAGACGTCCGTGGGACCCGACCATCAAACGACATAGATCGAAACCGCTCACATTCTTGACCGTCGGTCCGCCCCCTTTGACGACGTCGCCTCGTCCGGTCACGACGTGAACCTCCAACAGCGAGTCACGCACCGGGCCACGACCGAGACGAAGTTGGTCATTCCAACCGCTGGCAAGCGCTCCACCCACGGTTCCGTGGGGATGTCGGAGTTGGCCGAGGTTCGCATACTGACCCCGATCGTCGAGAATCTCGTCGAGCTCGGACAGACAAGTACCCGCACCGCAGGTCACGGTCATTTCCTCGGGTTCGAAGAACCTGATGCCCCGAGGCGACTCGACCGCCCGGACGTTCGCCGGCCCCACTACCCGGGTCCCCGCACCTCGAATCCACACCGGACCAGTCGCGCCGATGGCTGAGGCGAACTCGGCGATGTCACTCACACCCACAAACCCTCCACGTGGGCATGCGCATCGCCACAGCCCGATGGACTCGGAAGAACCTTGAAGGGATTCGCCAGACCCAACGGGTCGAACGCCTCGCGAAGCCAACTCTGGGCCCGCAGATCGTCTTCGGAGAACATCAACGGCATGAGATCGCGCTTTTCCAAGCCGATTCCGTGTTCGCCGGAGAGCACACCCCCGTATTCGACGCTCACCGCCACGATCGCCGTCCCGGCCCGGTGCACCCGCTCGAGGATTCCGGGCTCGCGCCGGTCGAACACGAGCAGCGGATGCAGGTTCCCGTCGCCGGCATGGAAGACGTTCAGAACGGCGAGATCCTCCTCAGCGGCGATCCGATACACGTGATCGAGGACATCTGACAAGTGACGCCTCGGTACCACGGTGTCATGGAGGTAGTAGTTCGGCTTGATCCGCGCAATGGCCCCGAACGCGCTTTTGCGTCCCTTCCACAACAACGACCGTTCATTGTCGTCGCGAGCGACTCTCACCGAGCGAGCCCCGTGTTGGCGACCTATCCGCTCGATGGCCTCGGCATCGGCAGCAACCGCCGACGCCGCTCCGGACACCTCGACCAACAGTGCGGCGGCGGCATCGGTGGGAAAGCCGGCGTGAACGAAGGCCTCCACCGCTTGGAGACACAGACGGTCCATCATCTCGAGGGCGGCGGGCACCATTCCGGCGGCGATGATGCTGCTGACGGTGTCGGTGCCGGCGCGAACCGTCTCGAAGTCGAGCAACATGGTTCGAACGTCTCGGGGATCGGGCGTCAGGCGCACGCATATGGCAGTGGTGATTCCGAACATTCCCTCGCTTCCCACGAAGGCCCCCCGCAAGTCGAAACCCGGGGGCTCGGGCTCCTCACCACCGAGCCGAACGACGGATCCATCACTGAGCACGACGTCGCAGGCGAGAACGTGCGCCGAGGTCACACCCTCAGCGAGGCAATGAGGGCCTCCGGAGTTGTTGGCCACGTTGCCTCCGATCGAGCAACTCTGCTGGCTGCTCGGGTCCGGAGCGAAGTGGAGTCCGAATTTCGCTGCGTGACGTGTCAGGTCGAGGTTCAAGACGCCGGGCTCCACCCAGGCGAGGCGAGCGAGCGGGTCGACGTCGAGGATGCGGTTCATCTTCGTCGTGCAAATGACGACCGCTCCCCCGATCGGTGTGGCACCGCCCGCGAGTCCGGTCCCGGCCCCGCGGGCCACGAAGGCGATGCCGAAGCGACGGCACACGGCGATGACTCGACGAACATCGTCGACATCTCGGGGATAACACACGACCCCGGCCTCGCCGACGAGGTTGGACGCGTCATGGGCGAAAAGACGTAACTCAGCGTCACTACTACGGACTAAGTCGGAACCAATTGCCGAGCGCAAAGCCTCGATGACTTCGTCGGTCATGGTCGCCGACGGTGGATCCGACGATGACGTGGGCCGACCGGTTCGTCGACCTGACGCAGCACGATCACGCGGCTCGGTGAGATTGCAGTTCCGTCCACCAGCACCGAGTCGCCGGGAACGATGGGATCCAACGTGGCACCAGAGTCCAGATGATCGACGCGTCCATCGCGACGGGCGCGCAACTCGGCTTCCCGTTGGCGCATGGCAGCACGACCATCCTGAAGCGCCTCTTGCAGGTGCTCGAATCGTGAGCGAGCCGCCTTTGCTGCTCGTCCGGCCACCCTGACGGGGACCATGGTTCCGATGGTGCGCTTCACCCGTCGACCAGCCAAGAGCACTGCGCTCACGCCGGCCACCAGGCCCGAGACGAACCAAACGAGGCGCTTGATCATCCGAGCCTCCGGCGCCGTGCTCGCTGGTCGTCGACAACGACGAGATGTTGCCCGGTAGCGGTGCCCCGTTCATTTTCGCGTCGACCACCTCGACGTAAACGCCGCGCCGCGCGGCCGGTTCCGGTGACGAGAGCGGTGGCCTTGATGACCGGAGCCGACAAAGCCAAGCGGGTCATTCGGCCGCTGGAGGCGACGGCGTGCGAAATCGACTCGGCCGACCCCAGCACGCGGTCGAATCGGTCGAGATCGTGGCGCGCCTCCTCGACGGCACCACGGGCCTCATCGGTCGAGGCGCGAAGCTCGGCCAGGAGCGGTCGGGTCTCGTGGCGCAGATCGGTCAGCTCCGACCGCAAAATTCGCAAGGTGTCGAGGACCCGCGACAAAACGACGACCAGCGCGGCGAATCCAATGGACAGCAAGACCGCGGCGGTGATGATGGCCAGTTCCCCTGCAGTCATCTCGAATCCTCCTCACTCACCTCGGCCGCACGAAGTTCCTTCATTCGCCGATCCACCTCACGCTCACGCCCGTGATGGCTCGGCTCGTACCAGACCCGATCCCTGAGTCCGTCGGGAAGATACTGCTGCTCCACCCAGCCTGACTCCTCATCGTGAGGGTAGCGGTAGCCGACACCATGGCCCAGTTCGGAGGCACCCCGATAATGACCGTCCCGCAGATGGGGTGGGACCTCCCCCAACGCACCGTTGCCGATGTCGGAACGGACACCCCAGATGGCCAGCGCCGTTCGATTGCTCTTGGGGGCGGTGGCCAAATGGATCGCAGCCTGGCTGAGGTTCAGTTGGGCCTCCGGAAGACCAACGTGTTCGACGGCCTGGGCCGCCGCCACCGCGACCAACAAGGACGTCGGGTCGGCCATCCCGACGTCTTCACTGGCGAAAATGATCATCCGTCGGGCGATGAATCGGGCGTCGTCTCCGGCTTGCAACATGCGCCCGAGGTAGTAGATCGTTGCCTGCGGATCACTGCCTCGCATGCTCTTGATGAAGGCACTCACGACGTCGTAGTGATCGTCGCGGCCGTAGCGCAAGGCGCTGGTCCCGAGTGCGGCTTCCACGTGTGTCAGATCGACCCGTCCCGGATGGGCGAGCGCCACGGCCACCTCGAGCGACGTGAGAACCTGGCGTCCGTCCCCTGCGGCTCGATCGACGAGCAGGTCGGTGGCCGCGGCGCTGGCGGTCGTGCCGAGGGCGGTCAGGCCTCGTTGGATCAGGGTCGCGATGGCCTCGGGGGACAACGGCTCCAGACGGAACAAGGTGCTGCGTGATCGCAACGGCGCGTTGATTTCGAAGAAAGGATTTTCGGTGGTTGCACCGATCAGGGTCAAGGTGCCGTCCTCCACTGCCGGAAGGAGAGCGTCTTGTTGCGACTTGGAAAAGCGGTGAATCTCGTCGAGGAACAAAATGGTCCCTTGGCCGTGCATTCCGAGACGCTGGCGGGCATCCTCGATCACCTCGCGCACATCTCTCACCCCGGCGGTTACCGCGCTCAATTGGACGAAGTATCGTCGGGTGCTTCCGGCCACCGCCAAGGCCAACGTGGTCTTGCCGGTTCCCGGTGGTCCCCAGAAGATGGCACTGGTCAACTTGTCCCGCTCGACGAGCCGGCGCAGGGAGCGACCCGGTCCGACCAGATGCTCCTGGCCGACCACGTCGTCGATCGTCGAGGGTCGCAGTCGTGCCGCCAGCGGTGCCTGCTCACGCAAGCGATCCTCGGCCGCCGAACTGAACAGATCACTCACGGGAGGATCCGCGAGAAGGCGCGGGCGTAGGCGTCACGTCGGAACTCCACGACGTGAGCCACCAAGTGGTGAGGATCCATCCATCGCCAGGCACCGAACTCGTGCATGTCGGGACGTGGCTCCACGTCCTCATCGAGCACACCGAAAAGGAACCACTTTTGAACCTGCCCGCGACGCTTGTTCCCCTCGTGGACGCGCTCACGGATCTCCATCGGCAACTCGTAGGCGATCCATTCGGGCAGTTCCAACACCAGTCGCACGTGCTCGCGCGTGAGTCCGGTTTCCTCGCGAAGTTCGCGCCACGCGGCGTCGACGGGTTCCTCATCGGTGTCGAGACCACCCTGGGGCAGTTGCCAGGCCCCGGGCGTGTCGACGCGTTCAAAGGCCATCACGTCCCCGTTCTCGCGCCGAACGATCAACGCGACTCCGGCACGAAACTGCTGGACTCCCACGCCACCCCTTTCAGGTCCGGGGCGCCAGGGTCCGGATACCGAGTTCATCCAACTGCTTGGCTTCAGCAGGCGTCGGAGCGTTCGTCATCGGATCCTGTCCGTTCTGGGTCTTCGGGAAGGCGATCACCTCGCGGATGTTCTCCTCACCGGCCAGGATCGCCACCAATCGATCGAGACCGAAGGCGAAACCGCCGTGGGGTGGTGCTCCGAACGTGAAGGGCTTCAAGAAGAAACCGAACTTGCGATTCGCCTCCTCCTCGCTGATACCGAGGGCGGTGAAGACTCGACGTTGCATTTCGGGTTCGTGGATTCGAATGCTTCCCGAGCCGAGTTCCCAGCCGTTGAGCACGAGATCGTACGCCAGAGCCCGCACCGACATGGGGTCGCTCTCGAACTTGTGCAGATCGTCAGGATGCGGCCGGCAAAAGGGATGGTGTCCCGGCTTGGGACGCCCGCTGTCTTTGTCGACACCAACGAACAATGGGAACTCCACGACCCATACGTATCGGTACGGCCCCTGATGCACGGGAGGTCGACCGAGATCGTTGCGTAGTTGCCCGAGCACGCCGCAAGTGGTCATCCACTCGTCGGCGACGATCAAGATGAGGTCACCGGTCTCGGCGGCCAACGTCGAGGTCAGTGATTCCTGCTCGCCCGACGAGAGGAACTTGGCGACCGGTGAGTCGTATCCGTTGGCCGTCTTCTTCAACCAGACGAGACCCTTGGCTCCCATCCTCTTGGCCTTGTCGGTCATCTGGTCGAGCTTGTTCCGGCCGAACTCCTCGGCGGCACCCTTGGCGTTGAAACCCTTGATGCACGCCGCCCCGGAGAAAGCCTTGAACTCAGTGGAGCCGAAGATGCTCGTAAGTTCCTTCAACTCCATTCCGAACCGAAGATCGGGCTTGTCGACCCCGAAGCGCTCCATAGCGTCGCGCCAGGTGATGCGTTCGATCGGATCGGGTCGTACTCCGGTGACGGCCTCGGCCGCCGACAGCACGGCTTCACCGATGGCAGCCAGCACGTCGTCCTGACTGACGAAACTCATCTCGGCGTCGAGCTGCATGAACTCGTATTGGCGATCAGCGCGAAGATCCTCGTCGCGCAAACACCGAGCGATTTGGTAGTAGCGATCGATTCCCGCCACCATGAGCAGCTGCTTGAACAACTGCGGGCTCTGGGGAAGGGCATAGAACGACCCGGGCTCCTTTCGTGACGGCACCAGGAATTCACGAGCCCCCTCGGGAGTCGAGGGCACCAACATGGGTGTCTCGACCTCGACGAAGCCTTGGCGCTCCATCGCGCCGCGCACGGCCGCGTTCACCTTGGCACGAGTACGAATGTTGCGCTGCATCCTTTCGCGACGAATGTCGAGGTACCGATGTTGGAGTCGCACGTTCTCGTCGACCTCGTCGGCCCGCTGATCCAGGGGAAACGGGGGCGGCTCGGCCGATCGCAACACCTCCACGACGCAGTCACCGATCTCCACGTTCCCGGTGGCGATAGTGGCGTTTGCGGTTCCCTCCGGACGTGGACGCACGACTCCGGTCACGCGAACGACGTATTCGCTGCGAACGTCGACCGTATTATCGATGACGCACTGCACGATGCCGGTGTGGTCCCGAAGGTCGACGAAGGCCAGTTTGTCGCCGTGCTCGCGCCGCTTGGCCACCCAGCCGCACAGCGACACTTCGTTCCCGACGAGACCGTCCGAAATCTCGCCACACATGTGTGATCGCATCGACGTTTTACGATTCGATTCGGTCATGACAGGGCTTTCCTCAGCGTGTCGGTCAACTCAGAGCGGGACACAGTCGATTGCTCCGCTCCGTCACGCAACGGCCGCACGACGACGGTTCCGGTCGCGACCTCGTCGGGTCCGACGATGACGGCGATGGCGGCTCCGCTGCGGTCGGCGGCCTTCATTTGGCTTTTCATCGAGCGGTTCTCATAGGCACGATCGGTCCTGATGCCCTGGGCCCGCAACTGGTCTGTGAGCAACAGGGCGTTCATCCCACCGGTGGTATCGATGACGAAAACGTCGACTCGCTCCTCCGGCGCGTCGAAAACCCCCTCGTCGTCACAGGCCAGCAAGGTGCGATCGAGACCGATGGCGAAACCGACCCCCGGCGTGGCCGGACCGCCGAGATCTTCGACCAGTCCGTCATAACGCCCTCCACCCCCGAGCGCGTTCTGCACCGAGTCGAGCGTCCGACCCACGAATTCGAAGGTGGTGAGCCGGTAGTAGTCGAGACCGCGAACCAAACGATCGTCGACGGTGAAGGGAATCTCCAAGGCCCCCAGACCGGCGCACACCGCGGACAAACTTCGACGTGCGCTCTCACTGTGGAAGTTCGCGATGCGGGGAGCGGCCGCGATCACGTCGGCGTCCTCGGATCTCTTGGAGTCGAGGACCCGGAGCGGATTTCTCGCCAAGGTGAGGCGACTCTCCGGCGTCAGGCGCGTGAGGTTCGCTTCGAAGTAGGTTCGAAGGGCCACGACGAAGGCGGCCCGATCGTCCGGTTCACCGAGACTGTTCACGACCAGGGACACTTGCCGAAGTCCCAGTTGTTGGAAGAAACGCCAGCCCAGGGCGATCACCTCGACGTCGAGCAGTGGATCTTGCGAACCCAGCACCTCGATTCCGACCTGGTCGAATTGGCGGTAGCGCCCGCGTTGGGGCTTCTCGTAGCGGAAGTTCGGACCGGCATACCAGACCTTCCAGGGCGTGACGGGGCGATGCTGAACGAAGGCCCGACACACACTGGCCGTCTGCTCGGGACGCAGGGCCACGTGACGTTCACCTTTGTCGACGAAGTCGTACATCTCCTTCGAGACCACGTCGGTGGCCTCTCCGACGCGATGGAAAACCCCGATGTCTTCCAAGAGTGGGGGGACGAGCTGGCCGTACCCGGCCGCCGAGACCGTTTCGTCGAAAGTGCGCACGAAACGACGCCAGCGGGCCGACTCGGGAGGCAACACGTCCCGCATGCCGGGACTGGTCTGAAACTCGGGCACGACCCCAAGGCTACCGGCGGGGATCGGGACGGACGGCGCCGATTCAGTCCGACGAGAGCGTCAGTCGATGTTGTTCGATCGTCCGGGAACCGAGCGAAAAGCGTCGTAGACCCCATCTATCCGCTTGATGGTGCGCAGGACGGCTTCGAGGTGACCGGGATCGACCAATTCGAACTCGAAGTGCATCTTGGCCACCCGGTCGCCACCGGTGTGCGTGCTGCAGGCGACGATGTTCACGTGTTGCTCGGACAGGGCGTTGGCGACGTCGCGTAACAACCTCGAGCGGTCGAGAGCCACCACCTCGACGCCCGCTCGAAAGACCGATCCGACCGAGGAGCCGTCCCACTCGACATCGACCAAACGAGCCGCCTGGTCGCCGGCGAGTGAGCCTCCATTGGCGCAGTCGGAGCGATGCACACTGACTCCCCGTCCACGGGTGATGAAGCCCATGATCTCGTCTCCGGGAACCGGCGTACAACACTTCGACAAGCGCACGAGGACGTCATCGAAGCCTTCCACGTGGATGCCGATGTTGTTTCCTTTGCGTCGCAGGTCCGACGGGTGGCGAACCGAAGCCGGCAGACGCTCGTCGGAATCATTCGATTGAAAACGTTGCCCGAGCCGCTGTGCCACGGCCCGCGCCCCGACGTGACCATCCCCGATGGCGGCGAGCAACGTGTCGAGATCGGTGTAGTTGAGCGCGGCCATCTCGGCCTCCATTTGTGGGCTCTCCATCACACGATTGACGGGGAGTCTTTCCCGGCGAAGCTCTCGTATCAGCTCCTCACGGCCCGACTCGATCAAATCTTCTCGGCGCTCGCGGGAGAACCATTGCTTGATTTTTGTGCGGGCCTTCGGGGAGGACACGAATTCGAGCCATTCTCGAGCGGGACTGGCGGTCTCGACTTTGGAAGTGAAGATCTCACAGGTGTCACCGCTCTTCAACTGATGTGTGAGCGGCACCAATCGACCGTTGACCCGAGCGCCGATGCAAGCGTTCCCGATCTCGGTGTGGACCGAGTAGGCGAAATCCACGGGACACGAGCCCAGTGGTAGGGCGACCACTCGACCCTTGGGTGTGAACACGAAGATCTCGTCTTGATCCAAGTCGGTCTTCAGGTTCTCCATGAACTGAGCCGGATCGACGACGTCGCTCTGCCAATCGATGATGCGGTTCAGCCAATCGATGTCCGGAGTCTCGGCCCCGTCCTTGTAGGCCCAGTGGGCGGCGACACCCCATTCGGCCCGCTGGTGCATCTCGCGACTGCGAATCTGAATCTCCAAGGGCTTGCCTTCGGGCCCGATGACCGTGGTGTGGAGGCTCTGATACAGGTTGAACTTCGGCATGGCCACGTAGTCCTTGAATCGACCGACGATGGGCTTCCAACGTCCGTGAATACATCCGAGTGCCGCGTAACAGTCCTTCACCGAGTCGACGACCACCCGGAGGGCGACGATGTCGAAGATTTCATCGAACTCCTTGCCCTTTTGAATCATCTTCTCGTAGATGCTCCACAGATGCTTGCCACGACCGGTCACGTCGGCGTCGATGTTCAATTCCATCAGCTGGGAACGAACATCAGCCATGGCCTTGGCGAGATACACGTCGCGCTCGGGACTGCGCGTGCTGACGAGATGATCCAGTTCGCTGTACCTCTTCGGGTACAGCGAGGCGAACGCGAGATCCTCGAGTTGTTGTTTCACACCCTGCATGCCGAGGCGGTGCGCCAGCGGAGCGTAGATGTCGAGGGTCTCCGAGGCGATCCGTTGCTGCTTGTCGACCGACATGGCGGCGATGGTACGCATGTTGTGCAAACGATCGGCCAGTTTGATGATGAGAACCCGAAGGTCCTTGGCCATGGCGACCAACATCTTGCGCATGGTTGCCGCTTGTTGAGCCTCCTGAGAGTCGAACTGGATGCGCTCCAACTTCGTGACACCATCGACGATGGCCGCAACCTCGGAGCCGAAATCACGCTCGACGTCGGCGATGGTGATCTCGGTGTCCTCCACCGCGTCGTGCAACAAGGCGGCGGCGACCGTGATCTCGTCGAGTCCGATGTCGGCGACGATCTTGGCCACGGCCAATGGATGGTTGATGTAGCCCTCGCCGCTCTTGCGCTTTTGTAGCGAGTGAGCGTGGCGAGCGATCTCGAACGCTTTGGTCATCGTCGCGGTACCGGACTTGGGGTGCCGACGTTTGTACGAGGCGATCACCGGGGAAAGTTCGTCGGTGGGTGAACCGCTGTGGCGTCTCCAGGGAAGGAGTCGTGTCACGGTCACCATGCTTCCATTATCCCAGCCCGCAGGGCCTTCGCACGTCGACGCGAGCCGAAGATAGGTCGAAAATCGACCTCAGTAGGTGAGGAGCGAATGAATCGGGACGTCTCCGAGTTTGTGACGTCCGTCGAGAAAGGTGAGCTCCAGGAGCACGCCCACGCCAACCACGACTCCCCCGAGGCCGGTCACCAAACGACAGGTGGCCGCGGCCGTGCCTCCGGTGGCCAAAACGTCGTCGATGACCAGAATCCGCTCGCCGGGACGCACGCCGTCCCGGTGGATCTCCAACCTGTCCGTTCCGTATTCGAGTTCGTACTCCTCGCGGGCCACGGCCCACGGCAACTTGCCGGCTTTGCGAACCGGAACGAACCCGGCGCCGAGTTCGACCGCCACCGGAGCGCCCAGAATGAATCCGCGAGCCTCCACGCCGACCACTCGCTCCACCCCGACCGAGCGGAAACAGTCGGCTAAAGCGATGATGGCCTCGCCGAAGGCGGCGCCGTTGCCCAGTAACGGTGTGATGTCACGGAAGGTGACACCTGGGGTCGGGTAGTCCTCGATGGCGCGAATGAGGTGCTTCATCGCCTTGTCGCTCACCGACGACGCTTCTTACGGGGCCGAGGCGGGTGGGTGAGCGGCGATCCCGGCGCGACCGGGCTCGCCTGGCTCGACCCGGTGTCCACCTCGGTTTGGCGACGGACCTTCTTCGAACCAGTCGCGTTACCGGTCACCACCATGTGTTCGAGTTCGGCTCCCGAGGCGTGAAGACCGCGGAGGTTGCGAAAATGGCTTTCACGTTCCTTGAACACGGTCAGCAACGGTGAGGCGACGAAAATCGACGAATAACTACCGATCAATAATCCAACGAGGAGAGCCACGGCGAACTCGCGCAACGCCACCGCTCCGAACACACCAGAACCCACCGCGAGCAACGAAATGACCGGCAAAACCGCCGCCAGACTGGTGTTCAACGAACGCATCAGTACCTGGTTCATGGAGACGTTGACGATGTCGGCGATCCCCGTGCGGGAGGCGCTGAAACGTTCCATGTTGTCCTTCACCTTGTCGAAAACCACGATGGTGTCGTAGAGCGAGAAACCCAAGATGGTGAGGAAGGCCACCACGGTCGCCGGCGTGACTTCCAAACCGAAGAGAGAGTAGATGCCGGAGCTGATGAGGACGTCATGGAGCATCGCCATGATGGCCGCCAACGCCATACGCCACTCGAATCGCCACGCGATGTACAAGGAGACCAGGATCAGGAACACGACGAGTGCCCGAACCCCCTTTTCGGTGATGGTTCGACCCCACGACGAGCTGACCGAACTGACCGACACCTCGTTGATGTCGACTCCAGCAGCAACCGCCAACGCCGCCTGCACGGCGGATCGGACTTCACTGCTCTGATCCCCCACCTGAATTCGAATCGATTCGAGTTCACCACTCTTGAGCGTCTGAACCTTCGCGTTGGCCATCTCGACACCGTTCTGCGCCACCACCGATCGCGCGACCTCGGAGTCCAACGTGGGCGACGCGGGCACCTGCCAGGCCACTCCGCCCTCGAAGTCGATACCGAGTTCGAGGCCGGAAAAAAATAGCGAGATCGCCGTGATCACAACGAGGGCACCGGAGACGATGAATCCGTAGTGACGCCGACCATAGAAGTCGATGGCCGTTTCACCGTGGTACAGCCGCCCGAGCGGACCACGCCGAGTCGACGAGTTGTCGTCGCTCATGCGGAGCCTCCGGGTGTCAGAACGGATTTTCCGATGCCGAGGATACGACGACCGACGGCGAAGTTCGATCGAGCCAACAACAGCATCGTCGGCCGTGTGAAGAACCAGGCGATGATCAGGTCACACAGCGTGGACAATCCGAGGAAAAAGGCGAAACCCCGCACGGATCCGACACTCAACCACCACAAAGTGGCGGCGGCCAGCAACGACACGGTGTCGGCGGCGAGAATCGTTCGCCAGGCCGATGTGAATCCACGCTCCGCCGAGTTGCGCAAGGTGCGCCCCACTTTCAGCTCGTCCTTGAGCTTTTCGAAGAAAACCACGTAGGAGTCGACGGTCACACCAACGGAAACGATGATGCCGGTGACTCCAGCCAGACTGAGAGCCAAGCCATTGGTGCGCGACAACAGCGAGATGACGCTCCATTGGAGGGCTCCCGAGACGACGAGCCCGATGATCAGCACGACGGCCAGACTGCGGTAGTAAAGCAACATGAACAACAAAACCAGGCCGACGCCGATCAGGCCGGAGATGACGGCGGCTCGCAGAGAGTCGCCACCAAGCGTCGGGGAAACAGCCTGCACGGCCTGGACCTGCAATCGAACCGGCAGTGCACCGCTTCTCAATACTCGGGCCAACTGCTTCGCCTCGCTCTCGGCGAAACTTCCCGTGATGTCGACTCCGCCGGTGAAGGACGGTTGGTTGACGCTGGGAGCGGATTGAACGACTCCGTCGAGCACGATGGCCATGCGTCCCGTCGGGCACGAGGTGTCCTTGACGAAGCAACGCGAGGCCCCGAGGTTCCAGAGGTCGGCACCGGTGGCACCGTCACGAAGAGTGATACGCACTCCCCAACCACCGCCGATGATGTCGGCTCGGGCATCGCCTTTGAACACCTCTCCGGTCGCGAAGGCGGGTCCCAATTGGTAGTACTCGGTCCCGTCGGCGTTCTGCGCGAGCACGGTGGCGGCGCGGTCGGAGGGATCCGGAATCCCGGTGGGCACGGGCGCCTCGGCGGAGGGAGCTTCAGTGCCGGGAGGCCCCCCGGTCTCGGTCACCGCCGTGGTGGTCGAAAGGCCACTGGCCGTTGTGGTCGAAAGGCCGCTGGCCGTTGTGGTCGTGGGGGTGCTGTCGGCAACGCTGGAGGCCGTGATCGGACGAGCGGGTCCACCGGGCAGGGTGGTGCTGGAGTCAGTCGGCGACGGGGTCTGCGCGACCGTCGTGGTCGGGGTCTGCGCGTCCGTTGTCGAGGGGGTCTGGGCGACCGTCGTGGTCGGGGTCTGCGCGACCGTTGTCGATACGCCGTTCGTGGTCGGATCGAGGCCGTCTACCACCTGGGCCAAAAGAACCGGACGTAGCAACACCTCCCCGGTCACCTTCACCAACTCGATGGCGTCGTCCTGATTGTCGACGCCCGGCAGATTCACCACGATCGCGTCGCCCTGGCGGATGATCTCGGGCTCGGCGACGCCGAGGGAGTCCACGCGTTCACGAATGCGCTCGACGGCCAAGTCGAGGCTCTCCGAGTCGAACTCCCCCACGGGTTCTTGCGTGACCGACACGCCACCCCTCAAGTCGAGTCCAAGGGACGGTTCATTCCCCGCGACGATGTTCCCGGCCAAAGAACCGAGTACCACGACGACCAAGCCGAGCAGGGTGATCGCGAGGCGGCGGCGGGTCATGAAAGGTTCACTCGGGGGCAGGCGACGCCGGTTCGGTGGGTTCTCCGCCCGCAGTCTCCTCGGCGGGATTGATGCGACGCATGAGCGCGTTGCGAGCGACCCGTATCTCCACATTCTCGGCGATCTCCAGCCAAACGACGTCGCCGTCCATGGCCGTCACGAAGCCGTAAAGGCCGGAATTGGTGATGACCTCGTCATCGACGCTGATGGCCTGCTGCAGGGCCTGTTGGGCCCGCAAACGCTTGCGTTGGGGCCGGATCAACAAGAAGTACATGGCCAAGCCGATCAGACCCATGAATCCGAAAGTGACAAGGGGACTTCCACCGCTGTTCTGCTCGGAGGACGCCACCAGGGAGGCGAGATTGACCATGAGAATCCTTTTCACTGTTCCTTCGATGAAGGGGGTCGGACGACCGTGGAGAGCCTACTCGTCGACGAGGATGATTCGAGATGCCCGCGATCTCGAAGGGAACTTTCCGATCGTCTCAGCCACCGTCGCCCCAGACCGCGAGGATTTCCCGACGCAGGACCGACAAAGTCCCCGCGGCGATGGCCGACCGCATCCGGGCCATCAAGTCGAGGGTCCACGCCAGATTGTGCAGGCTCAACAAACGCGAGCCGGTTGGTTCGTTGACCTGAAGCAGATGGCGCAGGTATCCCCGCGAGTGTCGCCGACAGACCTCGCACCGACAGGCGGGGTCGAGTGGAGCATCGTCCAAGGCGTTCGACGCGTTCTTCACGTGCACCTTGCCGAGGCTGGTGAGAGCCGTTCCATGCCGGCCGAGGCGAGTTTGCATCACACAGTCGAATTGATCGACCCCGAGCGACACGGCCTCGACCAGTGACGCCGGGTCTCCCACTCCCATGAGATATCGGGGCCGATCGAGGGGCAGGTGCTCGATCGCGGCGGCCAGAGCGGGCAACATCTCCCCCCGACTCTCGCCCACCGACAGGCCGCCAATCCCGTACCCGTCGAAATCGAGCGCGACGGTACGCCGAGCACTCTCGGCCCGCATGGCTGGCGAGACACCACCTTGAACGATACCGAACAAGGCCTGGTCGGTTCGTCGGTGGGCGCAACGGGCACGCTCGGCCCACGCCGCGGTGCGTGTCAACGCCAATCGGATGACGGATTCCGGAGACGGCAACGGCGGACAAACGTCCAGAACCATCTGGATGTCGGCTCCGAGCAACTCTTGGACCGACACGGCCGACTCGGGGGTGAAGCGATGTTTGCTGCCGTCGTAGGTGGAGGCGAAGGTGACTCCGTCATCATCGACCTGGGGTTCGAGCGAGAAAACCTGGAAACCGCCGGAGTCGGTGAGGGTCAATCCGTCCCAACCCGCGAACTTGCCGAGACCCCCGAAACGGGCCACGACGTCGGCGCCAGGGCGCAACATGAGGTGATAGGTGTTTGCCAGGACGATGCGCGCCCCGAGTCGTTCGTAGTCGGCGGCGCTGAGATACTTGATCGCCCCGCGGGTACCAACGGGCATGAAACACGGAAACTCGTAGTCACCCTTCGCCGTGTGGGCCACCCCAGTTCGGGCCGCGCCATCGGTGGCGGTGATGTCGAGCAGGACGGGGCGCATGGTCAGTGATCGTGGGCATGTCGGTCGAGAAGCATTGCGTCGCCGAACGACAAGAAACGGTACCGGTTCTCGACCGCTTCTCGGTAAATGTCCCGCCACACGGGGCCGACGAAAGCGTCGATCATCATCAGCAAGGTGGTCCGGGGCATGTGGAAGTTCGTCATCATGAGATCGACGACTTTCCATTCGTACCCCCGATGAATGAACAGACTTGTTCGACCGCTTTGTCGTCCACTGGAAAAGGTGGTTTCGAGGGCCCTGACCGCCGTGGTGCCCACGGCTATCACACGATTGGCCCCTTGAACCATGTCGATGGTCTCGTCGGGTACCGAGTACAACTCGGTGTGGATCGTGTGCTGCCGGGGGTCCTCGGTACTGATCGGCCGAAAGGTGTCGAGGCCCACGACCAACTCGACGCGCGCCAGTCGGGCACCGCGTTTTTGAATGCTCTCCAACAACGTCTGGGTGAAGTGCAGTCCGGCGGTCGGTGCGGCGGCCGATGCGGGACGACGCGAGTAGACGGTTTGGTATCTCTCGTTCGCATTTTCGTCCGACGTGATGTACGGCGGCAAGGGCAATGAACCGATGCGTTCGAGTAGCGACATCGGCTGTCCGTCGTCGTGAAGGCGAACGGTGAACGTGTCTGCGTCGTCGCGACGCCCGACGAAAGTCAGCACCTCGCCACCGGCATCGTCGAGAAGAATCTCGTTCGGTCGGAGTTTCGCCGCGGGACGAACCAAAGCGGACCACGATCCACCGTCGGCCATCTCGAGAAGAAGTACCTCGACGGCCCCACCGGTACCGCGACGCACCCGCAGACGACCCGGAATCACTCGGGTGTCGTTGACCACCACGACGTCGCCGGGGCCGACCAGATCCACGAGATCACGCACGAATCGGTGGTACCGGTGATTGCCTCCGTCGACGAGAAGTCGCGCTGAGTCTCGCGGCTCGATGGGCTCTTGGGCAATCAGCTCATTGGGCAGCTCGTAGTCGAAATCGGAGAGGTGCACGTTTCAGGAGAAGAGGTCGGGCTGACCAGCCGGAGGCTCGAGCCCGATGTGTTTCCAGGCCACGGGCATGGCGACACGCCCGCGAGGGGTGCGGGCGATCATGCCTTGCTGTATCAAGAAGGGCTCGTACACGTCTTCGACTGTCTCGGGTTGCTCGCCGACTCCGATCGCCAGCGTCGTCAGGCCAACGGGCCCGCCGTTGAAGCGCGAACACAGGGCTGCGAGAAGGGAGCGGTCGACCTTGTCGAAGCCACGCTGATCGACGCCGAAGACGGCGAGACCCCGATCGGCGACGGGACCGGTGATGCGACCACACTCCTCGACTTCGGCGAAGTCACGCACGCGACGAAGGAGCCGATTGGCGATTCGTGGCGTACCACGACTACGGCGGGCGATCTCGTGGCACCCCTCGTCATCGATGTCCACCGAAAGAATGCCGGCAGTGCGACGGACGATGGACGTCAGTTCGTCGTCGTCGTAGTAATCCAACCGGGCCACCAATCCGAAACGATCACGCAGGGGTCCGGTGATCATGCCGGTACGGGTGGTGGCGCCCACGAGGGTGAAGCGCGGAAGGGCCAGACGAATACTGGAAGCGGCCGGGCCTTTGCCGACGACGATGTCGAGTTGGAAGTCCTCCATCGCGGGGTAGAGAATTTCTTCGACTGCACGTCCCAAACGATGAATTTCATCGATGAACAAGACATCCGAAGGTTCGAGTTTGGTCAAGATGGCCGCCAGATCTCCGGCGCGTTCGAGCGCCGGTCCCGAGGTGATGTGCAACCGCACTCCCATCTCGGCCGCGATGATCCCGGACAACGTGGTCTTGCCCAGTCCCGGTGGACCCGCGAACAAAAGATGATCAACGGCTTCCCCCCGACGTCGAGCCGCTTCGAGCACGATGGCCAACTTCTGTTTGAGTTCACGCTGCCCGACGAATTCCTGCAGATGTTTCGGGCGCAACCCGACCTCGTCGGACTGCTCCACGGGGCTCTCCACCTTCGGGTCCAGGAATTCGTCACGCACGACGGGCCCCCAGCAGTCCGAGTGCCTCGCGCAACATGGTGGCGGCGTCGGTTTCGCCCGGCACGAAGCGCAGCGCCTCGCGAATCTCGCTCTCGCTGTAGCCCAGACCAATCAGCGCTTCACGAACATCCGAGACGGTCGCTCCAGATCCTCCACTCACGGCACGATCGCTGAAAGACGGCAACGAGAGCCGATTCTTCAACTCGATGAGGAGTCGCTCGGCGGTCTTCTTACCGACTCCGGGCACCAGGGTGAGCGCGGCGACATCGCCAGATGCGACGATGTCGACGAGGCTCGAAGGAGAATGGGTCGACAGGACCGCCAGGGCCAGTGAGGGACCCACGCCGTGCGTGGCGATGAGAGTCTGGAAGGTCCACTTCTCGTCGAGGCTCAAGAAGCCGAAGATGGTTTGCGCGTCCTCCCTGATGTGATGGTGTACGTACAGAAAAGCCGGTGACGTCGGCTCCAATTCGGCCAGACATCGTGGAGTGACGTGGACGATGTAGCCGACGCCGGCGACTTCGACGAGTGCCGTGCCGTCGATGGATCGCTCGATGACGGTGCCACGCAACGAGCCGATCATCTTCCCGCCTTTCGTCGACTTCGGGCCCGCCCATGGACGTCAGGCGCGCCGGCAGCAATGAGGCGTTGGTGCACCGGTCCGACGGCCAGATGGCAGATGGCCAACGCGGCGGCGTCGGCGGCATCGGCCGGCGCGGGCGCGGTGGTCAGACCGAGGCGAGCCTGAACCATGCGCTGGACCTGCTCCTTGCCGGCCCCTCCCCACCCGGTGACGGCCTCTTTGACCTGGTTCGGGGTGTATTGAACGACCGTGCATCCCGCGGCGTGGGCCAGAGCCAGGGCCAGACCGCTGACCTGACCCACACTCATGGCGGTTCGCACGTTGACCTGAAAGAAGACTTGCTCCACGGCCACGCTGGTAGGACGGAACTCCGCCAGCAGGTCGCTGAGGTCCCGATGCAACCGGGCCAAACGCTCGGGCAACGAATCGTCGGTTGCCGTGCGTAACACACCGATCGACACCAACGCGATTGACGGGCCGTGCGCGTCGAGAACCGCGTACCCACAGCGAGTCAGGCCCGGGTCGATACCCAACACTCGCTGGCTGGTCCCTACGAACATGCGTACGATCATACCGCCACCAGTCTCCCAAGGTGGGACGTTGTGCCTGTGGCAAGATGAAAGCCATGCGATTCTTCAGAGCAATGGTGTCCGCTTTGACCGTCGCGTCGGTGGCCGTCGCTTGTTCAGGCGAACCCGATGAGACGTCGCAAAGCGATCCACCGGAATCCCCGACCACCGTGTCCGACTCGCCGCCACCGTCGGTCGAGTACCCAACCTGCGACCAGGCCGGGGTTCGGGCGTGTCTTTTGCCGTGGCCCGACGACCGCCTCACGGTGCCCGACGACGGCACCCCCACGGGACGCCGGCTGGCGATCCCCGCCGACGCCGTCCCGGTGAACGTCGACGGCCGGGCGATGGATGTGACCGACCAAAACCGGGCCGACGGCTTCTCGCCGAGTTCGGCGGTGGTCTTTGCGGCCGACGGGGTGGACCTCGCAGCCAGTGGGGTTCCCGACAGCTCCAGCATCGAAAAGTCCGTCGCCGCCGACGCACGCACCACCATCACCGACACTGTGACAGGGGAACGGGTGCCCTTTTGGGGTGAGCTGGACATCCAATCGGGCCTGGTGACCTTACGACCCGCGGTGGCGTTCACCGAGGGTCACACCATCGAGGTGTCGATTGCCGGGCTCGTCGACGAAACGGGAGCCGAGGTTGTCGTCGAACCCTCGTCGTGGACATTCACCATCGCCAGCGCCGAATCACTGTCCGGTCGTTTGTTGACCATGCGCGACGGGGCATACGAGTCGATCGGCGACGGCGTTCCGAATTTCACCGTCGACACCGTGACCGATGGCGAGGCGAAGGTGATCGAGGGAACCTTCGAGATACCGAATTATCTCGACAATGACGGTGGGCCGGGTGGATCCCTCCTGCTCGATGCCGACGGAGCACCTCGAATCAACGACGACGTTCCCGTGTACGACGTGGCGTACCGATGCGTGGTGCCGCGCTCCACCGGGGCGGCGGTGCCGGCACTGCTGTATGGACACGGACTCTTGGGCAATCGCGGTCAGGTCGACTTCTTCGCGACGTTCGCCGCTCAGGGACTTCTCGTCGGTTGCGCCGTCGATTGGCTCGGTATGGCGTCAGAGGACATCGCGATCGTGGGCGAGATCCTCACGGACATGGGACGTTTCAACGAGCAGGCCGACCGCATGCTGCACGGACACGTCGCCTTCTCGATGTTGGGACGACTCACCAACCACCCCTCCGGATTCGCGTCGAATCCGGCCTTCCAGAACGCCGACGGCTCGTCGATGTTGAAACAGGATGCCACGGTCTTCGTCGGCAACAGCCAGGGCGGCATTCTGGGTGGGGCGGCTTCGGCCGTTTCGTCGGAGTGGACACGAGCCGTGCTCGGAGTACCGGGTATGAACTATTCACTCCTCCTACCGCGCTCAACGGATTGGCCCGAGTTCCAGGTGGTCTTCGAAGCCGCGTACACCGACGTCGACGACCGGCTCATGGCATTGATGCTGGTCCAGTTGCTGTGGGATCGGGGGGAGAACTCGGGTTACGCCCAGCATCTGACGTCGAACACGTACGACGGGATCGACCCCAAAGTGGTCCTTCTGGTCGAGGCGTTCGGAGATCACCAGGTGGCGAACGTGTCCACGGAGATGTTGGCGCGAACGATCGGAGCCCGAGTCCATTCGCCCGCTCTTCGTGAGGGACGAAGCCTCAGTTCGGTCCCCCTCTGGGGAATCGAACCGATCGTCGATTATGGCGATGCCTCCTCCAAGTTGGTGATGTGGGATTACGGAACGCCGCCTCCGCCGGTGGGGCCACGCCCCCCGATAGGTGCGGAATTCGGCCGGGATCCGCATGGCGCAGGCAGTGACGAGCCGAATGTTCTCATCCAGGCTCTGGGTTTCCTCCTGGACGGCACGCTGATCGACGTCTGTGGAGGTCCCTGTGTCGGGACCCAGATAGACCAGCAGTGATCAACTGGCGCCGATGGCGGCCGTGATCTCTCCAACCGATCGGTACGTCACTCCCGCCAGGGCTCGGTGAACGTAGGTCAGACGGCCGTTGGCCCCGACCACGAACACGCTTCGACGTGGAAAGCCGAGCGGTCCGAGGGTGCCGTACGCGGAGGCGACGGTCTTGTCGACGTCGGACAACAGAGGAAAGCGAAATCCGTGTTTTGCGGCGAAGGCCTCGTGACTGTTCACGTCTTGAGCCGAGATCCCCACGACGGCCGCGTCCAGGTTCTCGAACTCCTCGAAGCCGCTGTTGTAGGAACACAACTGCTTGGTACAGACCGGCGTGCCGTCGCCGGGATAAAACGCGATCACCAAGGATTTGCCCCCGAACTCGGACAACGAGTAATCGCGACCGCCCGTTCCGGGAAGGGTGAATGCGGGGGCGATGTCTCCGACCTTGAGGCTCATGAGTCGACCCTAGTTCATCGCCGGGGATCAGCCGACGGCTTCGAGAATCTCGTCGCTGATGTCGAAGTTGGCGTAAACATCCTGAACGTCGTCGTTTTCCTCCAACGCCTCCAGCACCTTCAAGACTTTGCGGGCGGTGTCCGGATCATCCACGACGATCGACGTGGACGACACCATTGTCGATTCGGCCGAGACCACCGGCAAGCCAGCAGACTGCAGAGCGGCCTTCACATCGTAGACCGCCGACGGCTCGGTGAGGATCTTCCACGTCGAGCCGTCGCGGGTGACGTCATCAGCGCCAGCCTCGAGAGCGGCCATCATGACGTCATCCTCAGAAGCCACCCCCTCGACGTAGATGACACCGCGACGACTGAATTGCCAGCCGACAGCGCCGGGTTCGGCCATCGCTCCGCCGAGTTTGGTGAAGATGTTGCGAATATCGGCCCCCGTGCGATTGCGATTATCGGTGAGAGTGTCGACCATCATCGCCACACCGCCTGGCGCATACCCCTCATAGGTGATGGACTCATAGCTGTCGCCCAGCGCCTCCCCACTGCCCCGCTTGATGGCACGGTCGATGGCGTCGTTGGTCATCTGCGCCGCCTTGGCTTTTTGCACCACCGTTCGAAGCGGGGCGTTCGACGACGGATCCCCCCCACCCTCGCGGGCAGCGACCTCGATCTGACGAGCGATTTTGGCGAACAGTTTTCCCCGTGCCTTGTCGGCGGCCCCCTTTTTGTGCTTGATCGTGGCCCACTTGGAGTGTCCGGACATGATCTACCTCGCCTCGTCGGGGAACTCGTCCTGGCTCTTCGCATCGCGCACCATGTGGGCGAAGAGACGGTGAATGCGGTCATCGTCGGTCAACTCGGGATGAAAGGAGGCGGCCAAGACGTTGCCTTCGCGAACCAGGACCGGGCAGCCGTCGTGACGTGCCAAGACCGTCACTTCCGAGGAGGTCTCTTCGATCCGCGGCGCACGGATGAAGATCGCGTGGAACGGATCGCACATCCCCGCCACCTCGATGTCGGTCTCGAAGGAGTCGACCTGTCGCCCGTAGCCATTTCGGCGGGAGACGATTCCACACGATGCGAGCGCGATCTGATCCGACCGTCCATCGAGAATGCGTTCGGACAACAGGATCATCCCGGCACACGTGCCGAAGACCGGCCGCCCCGAAACGACGAACCGTCGCAAGGGCTCGACGAAATCGAACGCTCGGAGAAGGTTCGACATGGTGGTGCTCTCCCCACCCGGAAGAATCAAACCATCGAGCCCTTCCAACTCCACCGGCAGACGAACGGATCTCGCTTCGACCCCGAGGTTTCGAAGCCGGTCAAGGTGCGCCGAAAACCCACCCTGCAGCGCGAGGACGCCCACTCTGACAGCGCACGGTGCGTTCACCTGGAGGCCTCGCTGCCACCATCGGCGTCACCAGCCGCGTTCGGCGTAACGTTGGTTGATCTCGTCCATCCCGATTCCGGTCATGGGAGCTCCGAGACCCCGTGACACCTTGGCCAAAATGTCGGGATTGTCGAAGTGAGTGGTGGCCTCCACGATGGCCTTGGCACGGGGCGCAGGGTGGTCGCTCTTGAAGATTCCCGACCCGACGAAGACGGCCTCGGCGCCCAACTGCATGGCCAACGCAGCATCAGCCGGCGTCGCCAAACCTCCGGCGCAGAACAAAGGGACGGGGAGCTTGCCCGTCTGGGCAATCTCCTGCACGAGTGGAAGCGGAGCCTGGAGCCGCTTGGCCCATTCGAACAACTCGGCGGTGTCAGCGGTGCCGATCTTGCGAATATCTCCGAGAATCGAACGAAGATGGCGCACCGCCTCGACGACGTTTCCGGTGCCGGCCTCACCCTTCGAACGAATCATGCACGCACCCTCGCTGATACGTCGCAGGGCCTCACCGAGATTGGTGGCTCCACAGACGAAAGGCACGACGAACTTGAATTTGTCGATGTGGTGCGCCTCATCGGCCGGAGTGAGCACTTCGCTCTCGTCGATGAAGTCCACGCCGAGCGACTGCAGGATCTGGGCCTCGACGAAGTGACCGATTCGCGCCTTGGCCATCACCGGGATCGACACCGCTCCCTGGATGCCCTGGATCATCTCCGGGTCGCTCATTCGGGCGACACCACCATCACGGCGGATGTCCGCCGGTACCCGCTCCAGCGCCATGACCGCACACGCTCCGGCGTCTTCGGCGATTTTGGCCTGCTCGGGGGTCACAACGTCCATGATGACGCCGCCTTTCAACATCTCGGCCAGCCCCCGTTTGACGGGAAAAGAACCAAAGGACGACGACGATTCAGACATGGCCTCAGGCTAACCGTGCTTCCTCATTGACGCCGAGGCAGATTCTGTGATCAAGGCCACGCGACATCGGCAAGAGCCTGTCCGGCGGGCACCGTGACGGCTTGCCCTTCACGAATCAGTTCCACCCAGGTGCGGCCCGCTGTCAAGGCGATAGTCGCCCCCGAGGAGTCCCGCAGGTTCCACGCCGACCGGTTGTCGGGACGGTTCCAGGTGCCTTCGACCAACGTGCCCGCCGAGTACACCCACACCGGACCGGACCCGACCGTCTGGGCCTCCGGGCTGCGGGCGTCGGCCGAGCTCGTTTTGTACTCGCATTGGATGACCACGACATTGTCGAAAGCGATCTGATTGCCGTCAGAGTCAGAATGAGCCGTGTTCTCGTGGAAACGCCGGAACTTACCGGTGTCGGCGTTCCACTCCCACGCGGCCCGCATGGAGCCGTCCATGGTCAACTTCACGCCGACGATGCCGGCGCCCCCGTCGACAGTTGCATCTCGGGAGTCCCGGTACTCGAACTGCGGAGGCGGGGTACCGCCACGCCCTTCATCGAGGGCCCAGATGTTGGTCGTCTTGGAAAACAGGTTGTGGGGAGCCTTTTTGTCGGTGGACCGGAAAAATCCGCCGCCGTCACGAGCTACCGAGGAACTCATATTCACCAGTGACGAATTCCGTATCGCCGTTGTGACAGCGGCGTTTCCCCCGCTCCACAAGAACAACGGACTGTTGAGCGAGGTCAACAAATCGATGTCTTGGGTTCGACCCGACCGCAGAGGTCCGACGGGATCGCTTCCCGTCGAATGAAACACGGCGGCAAACCGCGTCCACTTCTCTACGTTCTCCTCGTACACGATGTCGGCGACGTTCAACCCCGTTTGCGGTCTCGCGCCGGGATGATTGTCGATCTTGGCCGCAATAGCTGGACGAACCGCGGCTGCTTCATCGACCACCGGTAAACCCGTCAAGGGCATCACCGGAACCGGGACGGTGGTCGTGGTGTTTTCGGACGACGGCGTCGCCACCCCGGAGGTGGTGGAGACAGGAGTGGTCGTGGGGACCGTGGTCGTGGAGCCGGCCGAGGGCGACCCTCCCCCACAGGAGGTCACAGCAAGGCCAACAGCGGCGAGCACCGCCGAAAACCGATAGTTCTTCGTGGTCTGTCTCATCATCACAGTTCCTTCAACAGGGCGATGCGGGCATCGAGAGGTGGGTGGGTGTCGAACATACGGTGAAACCAGCCGAGGCGACCCTCGTCACGAACCCCCGACAGGGGCTGCTCGATCCAGAGATGAGCGGTCGCCATGCTCGCCGAGTGAGTGGTCGTCGTGTCTTCTTTCAATTTTTCCAACGCCGAGATCAATCCGGGTGGATACCGCGTCATCTGACAAGCGGAGGTGTCGGCCAGAGTCTCGCGGCGCCGACTGAGAGCCGCCTGCATGGCTTTTGCCACGATGGGCGCGACCACCAGTAGTACTATGCCGAACAGAGCGAGCGGGTTGGAACCATTCCGACGATCACCGTCTCGGCTGACCCGTCCTCCATTCCACCACATCAGTCGGATGGCGAGATCGGTCACGATGGCCACGGTCCCGACCAACACCACAGCGATGGTCGAGACCAGGATGTCGTAATTGCGAATGTGGGACAGTTCGTGGGCCACGACTCCCTCCAGCTCCACGCGGTTCATCTTCTCGAGTAGTCCGGTCGTGACGGCGATTGCGGCATGTTGGGGGTTGCGCCCTGTCGCGAAGGCATTCGGTGCGGGGTCCTCGATGACGTACACACCGGGCTTGGGAAGCCCACTGGCGATGCACAGTCCCTCGACGAGATTGTGCAGGCGACGATAAACGACGGGGTCGGCGGGAACCGCTCGACTCACCCGAAGGGCAATTTGATCGGACCTCCAATACGATATGACTGCGGTGATCGTGGCAACGAGAAAGGCGATGATCACTGTGGAAAACCCACCGCCGATCAATGTGCCTACCACGACACCGATGAGCACGGTGACGAACACGAACGTCACGATCAAGAGGACACTGCGCCGTTTGTTGGAGCGTATCTCGTCGAACACGGTCAGAACTTGACGTCGGGTGGGACGAGGGCGGCGTCCTCGGCTTCGAAGAACTCACGGCGGGCGAATGATCCGAACTTTGCCACGAACAAGGTTGGAACCGTGTCCAGTTTGTTGTGATAGTCGAGCACGCTGTCGTTGTAAAACTGACGAGCGTAGGCGACGCGACCCTCGGTGGCGCTCAACTCTTCTTGCAGGGCGAGGAAGTTCTGATTCGCCTTCAGATCGGGGTAGGCCTCGGAGAGTGCGAACAACTGGCGCAGAGCACCACTGACCAAGTTGTCCGCCGAGGCCTGTGCCTCGGGCGTCGATGCCACCGACAAGGCGACATTGCGGGCCCGGATGACCGCGTCGAAAGTCTTCTGCTCGTGCGCGGCGTAGCCCTTCACGGTTTCGACGAGGTTGGGAATGAGGTCGAGACGGCGTTTGAGCTGAACGTCGACCTGGGACCAAGCATTGTCGACCTGGTTCCGACTGCGAACCAGCCCGTTGTAGAGCACGATGCCGATGATGGCCACCAGCAGGACGATGCCGATGATGATGAGCGTCATTTCACCAGCATACGGCGAATCGAGTTGCTGGCAAGAGCACGTAGGCGCTTGGCGATGGACCACCATTTTTGGATACGCCCGCGTCGAGTCGGCGCCTCGCGCACGGAGTGGTTCTGTAAAACTCGCCGATAGATCTCCTCGTACCGAAGGGCCAGACTCCGCATCGAGAACCCAGCGGCCCGGTGGGCGCCGTGCTCTACGAGGGAGGCGGCCAGGTCCGGATCGTCGAGGACCCGTCGCAAACCAGCCTCCAGAGCCGAGACGTTGGCGGGTTCCACGAGAATCGCATCGGTCATGTTGGTCGCCACGTTCATGTACCCATCGAGTGAACTCGCCACGATCGGAGTGTTGGCAGCCATCGCCTCGATCAACACGACACCGAAGCTCTCACCGCCAACCGATGGAGCGCAGAACACCGTCGCTTGTCGCAAACGGTTGACCTTCTCCACATCGTTGATGCGCCCGAGCCACTGCACCCGCGCGTCGCCGGCCCATTCACGCATGAGTCGAGCGGTGTCGGGACCGTCGGACGCGATCCACAAGTCGACGTCATCGGGCAAGGTCGCGTGGGCCCTCAAGAGATACTCGAGACCCTTGCGAGGCTCGTGGCGACCACAGAAAAATATCGCTCGACGGGTGGCGCCCGACTCGTTGGGGGCCGGAGCGAATCGCTCGATTTCGACCCCGTTCGGGAGAATCTCGTAATCACCTCCGAGGTAACGCTCGGCGAGCAGGACGGCGTCCTTGGACACCGCGACCCGGTATTCGATGGCCGCGGCGAACGCTTTCAACGGAGCATTGAGGTACTTGTAACTCGCGCTCTCGCCCGCGGCGTGAAACGTAGCCACGATCGGAGCCATTTGCATGACGAGAGAGGTGAAAGTGGGACCTGGTGACAGCGGTTCGTGGAGGTGGAGGATGTCGAACTCCTCGTCCTTCAAAGCACGAATGGTTCGAAGAGACGCTGACGGATCCGGGGCCAACGGGGCCACTGATCCGTTGGCGGCGGTCGGTAGGGAGTCTCCGAGGGGCGTGACGAAGGTGTCGGGAGGTGCGCCGTCACAGGGACCGAGCACCCGTACCTCGTGACCCATTCGCCGCAACTCGCGGGCCAAGCCCATGACCTGACTTTGTACACCCCCGGGAGTGGTGAGGCTGTACGGACAGAGCATGCCGATTCGGAGACGTTCGGATACCGGCACGAGGTCTCAAGATACCGAATGACCACTGCACATGGTCCCGATCTCTGCACTACCGTCTCCGCATGTCATTCGGTAACGGCTCGGACACCACCCTGCCGGCGTTGTCGCTCGTCGCCTCGCCGGGCAAAAGGCGCTCCATCTTGGATTTGGCCCGGGAAGCGGAGCGTCTCGGTTTCCCCGCCTTGGCGTGCCCGAGTCTCGGTGGGGCTCTCGGCCTCGCCGTCAGTTTGGCTCACGAAACCCACCGCATTCGTTTTTATACCGCGATTCAGGGGATCTACGGCAATTCCATCGGAGAGATCGGTTCTTTGGCCAGTCACACGCACGAAGTGTCCGGCGGGCGTTTCGCCCTGGGTCTCGGCGTCAGCCACGAGCCGATGGTTCGGCGCACTGGGGCCAAAATGGGGCCTCCCCTGTCCGACATGCGAACGTTCGTCGAGGCTCTGCGCACGAACGCGAAGTACTCCGGAGAGTTGCCACCCGTTTACGTGGCTGCGCTGCGGAACCGTATGCTGGACTTGGCGAGCGAGATCGCTCAGGGGGCCCTGTGGGCGAATGCAAGCCTCCGTCACACGACGATTCAGGTGGAACGCGTTCCCTTCGACCTCCGGAGCAACGGCTTCTATCTCGCGAACATGATTCCGACCGTCATCGACGACGACGTAAAGGCCGCCGCGGCGACCAATCGACGTACCATGGGCACCTACGTTCGACTACCGAACTATCGCAACTACTGGAAGGCCGCGGGATACGTCGAGGAGATGGAGAACATCGAAGTCGCATTGGCCAACAAGAGCACTGATGACCTTGGAAAACTGATGAGCGACGACTGGTTGGCCGACTGCACACTCTTCGGCACTCCTCGAAGCATTGTCGAGGGCTTCGAGCGTTGGCGAGCGATCGGCGTCGAACCCATCGCCGTCATGTCCAGCACCAGTGGCGGACAAGTGAAAGCCATCGGTCAACTCTTCGACCTCTACCGCTGACTCGTCAGCCGAGCCTCAACGTTTCGAGGGGCTCCAGGCGGGCCGCTCGTCGGGCCGGATACAGGCCGGCCATCATCGAGATCGTGATCGCCAAGACGATTCCGGCGGGTGCCAACCACGGCGCCATGACGAAGACCCAACCGGCGATCGAGGCTCCCACGAAGATCGCCAGCATCCCCAAAAGCACACCACAAATTCCTCCGATCACGCCCACAACCATCGCTTCCAACAGGAACTGGACTGCGATGATTCGGCGGGTGTGACCCAAGGCGCGCCGGATGCCGATCTCACTCGAACGTTGGATGACCGAAATCGACATGACGTTGGCGATTCCCAAGCCACCGACGATGATCGCCAACAGTCCCATCGACACCACGATCAACTGCAGTTGACGATCCGATTGGGCCGCCAACTCGAGGGCTTCGCTCTTCACATCGGTCTGCACCTCATTGGGTCCGCCGAGGCCGATCGCAGTGGTGAGGGCCGACGCTGTCTCGTCGACCCGAGCCGGGTCGACGCGGACGTAGATCTTGTTGGGGAGCACATCGTCGGCGATAAAGTCGTTTTCCGCGCTCGTGAATGAAATGAAGACCGCAGTGTTGAAACCCGGTTCGAGCAGCACCGTGTCCAGAATTCCCACCACCGTGTAATCGAATCCACCCACGTCGATGGTACGTAACTCGTCGGGCAAGACCCCGAACTCACGGGCCAGACCAACTCCGATCACCGCACTCCGAGCACCGGAACTCTCATCGAAGGTGTTGAGCCAACGACCCGTCACCATCGGTACCTCCAGGACCTCAGGGAGACCCGGGTCCGCTCCGACGACCGGTATCGGGACCGTTTCGTATTTCTCGCGTGCTTCTTCGTATGGGGTGACGATGATGTTGGACAACTGGACGATTGGCGCGACCGATTGCACCGAGGTGACGGTGGTGGCTCGGTCCACCACGTCCTCGGGCAAGGTGGGATCTTGTCCACCGAAAGAACTGGAGGCCGAGGCCTCGACGAGATTCGTACCCAATTCCGCCACCTTGGCCTTCAGGTCGCCCTTGGCGGAGTCGGTGAGGCCAACCGCCGCGATGATGGCGGCCACTCCGATCATGGGTCCGAGTAGCAAAAGGAGCGTACGAACCTTTCTCGCGAGCAGGCCGACCATGGCGACGCGAATGAGGTCGCGGAACGCGTTCATGACAACAACTCGTCGCTCACGACTCGCCCGTCGAGCATCGATACCTTGCGGGCCGCCGAGTTGGCGATACTCGGATCATGGGTGACGATCACCACCGCTCTCTCACTCGACTGCAGACTGGTGAAGATCTCCATCACGTTCGCTGCATTGCGTGTGTCGAGGGCACCCGTGGGTTCGTCGGCCAGAAGAATCTTCGGCTGGGTCACGAGGGCCCGTGCTAGGGCGACGCGCTGTTGTTCTCCTCCGGACAACTGGACGGGGCGGTGGTCTGATCGGTGACCGAGCCCGACCCGCTCCAACGAGTCCATCGCGCGATCGCGCCTCTCCCCTGGTTTCAAGTCGCGGTAGAGCAACGCCGTTTCGACGTTGCCGAGAGCGTCGAGGTGCGGAATGAGGTGAAATTGCTGAAAGACGAATCCGATGCTCTGTCCACGCACCCGGGTTCGAGCGGTGTCGGCGAGCCCGGTGACCTCCACACCTCCCACCGTTATGGACCCCGACGTGGGCGCATCGAGGCAACCGAGCAACCCGAGCATCGTGGACTTGCCGCTACCGGACGGTCCAACGATGGACACGAAATCGCCGGCATGGATCGACAAAGAGACATCACGCAAGGCCCACACCATCGCCTCGCCGGAACCGTAGGAACGTGAAACGCCCGTCAAACGCATCAGGGCGTCGGGCAAAACCTCAGGCGTCATCGGCGGGTGAACCGGTTTCGATGTCGACGATGACTAACTCGTCGCCCTTCAAACCCTCTTTGATCTCGGCCCATTCTCCGTCGATCAGACCGATGACCACCGGTACCCGAGAGATGGTTCCCTGATCGTTCACGACTCGGACGATGTCTCCGTCGGCCGAGCGGAGCACGGACGCCACCGGCACCACGAGAGCGTTTTCGACCTTCGCCAGCGTCACGTCGATCGAAACCGCGGCCCCGTCCACCGCGGAGAACTCGCCTTCGACCTCGATCGTTCCCTCATAAGACTCCTCGCCTTGGGCTCCAATCGTGGCGCTGTCATCGAGCGCGGAGATCACTCCGGGGAGCACCTGGCCCCCGACGGTCAAATCGACCAATACTGCCTGGCCTACCGACAACTCCGCGCGATCCGACGGGCTCACCTTCATCGTGATGGTGAACTGTGGCTCGGTGAGATTCAGCATCAGCGCGCCCTGAAGCACGAACTCACCTTCATCGACTTCCACTGATCCAACCCGTGCCGGCCAATCGGCCACGATCATGTCGGACGGCTCGAAGACCACGTCGTCGTTGATGAAATTGACCGAAACGGTGACACTGGCGGTGCCCGCCCTCATGATGACGGTTCCGGCCAGAACATCGAAGTCGGTTCCATTCGTCGCTGTTCCACTGATTTGATAGTTCACCGACGTGTTCTCGGTGACGGGCGAGTCGGCGACGATACGGAAGGAACCCGTCCGCCCCTCGGCGACCGTGCCTCCGCCGATCAAGGTCATCTCCGGTACATCGGCGCTCTCGATGGTCACGGTCGATCGGAAGGAACCGCCCAAAGAATACGCCGGTTGGCTGCTCCCCGCCGGGACGTCGGCCAACAGGGTGAAAACGAGGGTCTCGTCGGGTTCCACCGCGTCGTCGCGCCGAGCCTGAATCTGTATCTCCGTGCTTCGGGCACCAGCCGGAATGGAGTATTCGTCATCGTCCGGTAGCACGTAGTCGGCGTCAGCGGTCGCCGTACCAGACAGCAGAACCTCGAAATCGAGATCCCGATTCGATTCCACCGTCGTGCGCACGGTGAAGGTGACGGTACCCCCCTCGTCGAGTGATTGGTTGCTGGCCGTCACCGTCAGACGCGGATCGAGGTCGGCACCGTTGGCTCTGATCACGGTCCGTGCCTGGTTCGTCGGACCAACGTCGTAATCCGGATTGGTACCGAATTGCTCGGTCAAGGTCACGGTGAGATCCTCTGCATCTTCGATGACGTTGTCGACGAAGATCTCCGCGCCGAAAGTCACGGATGTCTGACCGGCCGGCAATGTGACGGTGCCGAGAATTTCGCTGTAGTCGTCACCATCCATGGGATCGTCACCTTCGGTAGCCTCGCCGCCTGTCGCGATGGCGATGACCAAATTGGAGGTCGAGGGCGCCGACGCAGCGACGGTGAAGGTGACCGTCTCCCCCTCGTTCACCTCGGCTTTGTCTACCGTGATTCCGATCACCGGCAGGGGGGCTCGGGGGTGGAGACCGGATCCCGACGTGTTGGGCACCGCGGGCGTCACGACGAAAGCCACCGTGTTGGCGCGCCCCACGGCGTACGCCGACGGGTTGGACAGCAGACCAACGGTCAGGGTCTCATTACCCTCGGGGGTCGCGCCTCCATAACCTCGCGCCTGTTGCCACTCGGCCAACGCTCGTCGAGTCTCCTCGGTGAACAGTTCGTCCGGTTGGTCGATGTCGTGACCGGCGGCCACGAGAACTTCCTCGAGTTGACGCACGTCGGGGCCGACGCTGCCAACGGAGAGTCGCCGATAGAAGGAAAAATCCCCGTCCACGGCCACCGAGGCCCGACCGTCCAGCGCGAGGATTGCGTCTCCGACCTCGATGGTTTCACCGTCGTCGACGTTGATGAAACTCACCTTCCCGTCCACAGCGGAGTTGATCTTGCGCGTCTCATCACGACGGACCTCACCAGAGACCGTGAGGACGTCTTGGAGATCTCGACGCTCCACGAGGCGGGGCGTGATCAGCAATTCGTCGCCTGAATCGTTCGCTCCGGAGCCGAACACGAACACTGCGATCAAGAGTAAGAGGGCTACGGTGACCAAGCCTCCCAGGATCTTCACCGGCTTCTTCATGAGTCGCTCTCTTCTTCTACTGACTGTTCTCGATGGCTTCGTTGATGCCGGTCTCCGTGAGACACTGATTGATGTCCCGCTCGTCGAGATCTCCGTCGGCCGACTCGAAGCGGGTCGGACTGATCAGCCCCTGTTCGTCGGTCGCGGACTCGATCTTCCACCCCCTCTTCTTCAGACATTCACTGAGGAGTTTGAAGGCGACGTTCCTGTCCTCGATCTGCTCGGGCGTCAATGACGCTCGGGTCGCCGCGACCTCGCTCAAGACGTTGACGATGTCGCTACGGGCGGCGCATTTTTGAATCAGCTCGAGGTATTTCGGGTCCTGATAGGCCGGGTTGTTCGGGTCCTGAAGGTTTCCCCGAATCGTCTCGCCCGAATCCTCGACACAACCGCGGAACTTCGAGAAAGCATCGAAAAGTTTCAATTCAGCCGGCCGGTCGTCTTGATTCAGGGGAATCGTGTCGTCGGTACCCTCGGAGGGTGAGGCGACTTCATCGGCTGGGGTTGTGCCGTCCGAGATGGTGACGGACGCCTTGGCCCGCAGAGCGGTCACCTCTTCGGGAGTCAACACCTGAATGTCGTCAGCGTCGCGCAGAACGATGGAGAACGACGAATCCGAACCACACGAGACCGAGACCAGTGTGGTGAAGATCAGGGACAGTGGTACGTGAGCGCGCACTAGATCAGTCTAAACCGTGCTCGCCGGATCTGAACCACCAGAGCCGACAACGAAGGGGTAACCGGGGTCCGACGGCCAGTTCGGCTGAAGCAGATGCCATTGCTCGGGAGCACGCTCGATGAGGAACTCCAACTCCCGCGCCACCAGACCGGTGATTCGTTCGACGTCAGCGCGAAGCCGTCCGGTGCGTAGGCACGGAATTGGTGGTCGTATGACGCCGAGGTGACCGTCGCTACGGTCAGTGAAGTACACCGCGGTCGGTAGAAGTGCCGCCCCGGTTCGAAGGGCCAGGGTCGCCGGGCCCGCGGGAAGCAGAGTCGACTCGCCGAAGAATCGAGTGACGACTCCCCCGCCACTGATGTCCCGGTCACAAAGCAAACACAGGACCTCGTTGGCGCGAAGCGCCGCCAACGCCGCCGATCCGGCCTCGGGACCGACGGGAATCACCCTCATCCCGAACTTTTCGCGAAGTTCCACGAACCAATCGAAGAGCTCGGGTGGTTGCAACGGCTCGACGACTACGGTCATCTTGTTTCCGAGATCTGCCGCCCAACGACCGGCCCACTCCCAACCCCCGAGGTGGGGCAAGGCGAGTATCGCACCATTACCGCGTTCGAGAGCCGGCACCAGGTGCTCGTCATATCCCTCGACCGAAAACGATTTCGCCACCTGTTGTGCGTCGAGGACGGGTAGACGGAAACTTTCGACGTAGTAGCGCGCGTAACTGTCGAAGACCTTTTGCGTGAGGCGGCGAATCTGCCAATCCGAAGCCGACGGCACCACACGTCTCATGTGTCGCTCGACCATGAGACGCTTCTCGCGCAACGCCACCGACGCCGGAACACCGAGTGCCGAACCTACGAGCGCCGACAAAACGGTGGGCACGCCCTTGGACAAGAGGGAACCCAGTTTGTAGGCCCCGACCGTCAACGAATCGGAGATCTCCTGTCGTGGGCTCCGGGCCACGTCGTCAACGCGAACGCGACGATGCCCGGGCACGCCGCCCGAGGCGCGCCGAACGACGACTCTGACGGCGAGACCGGCGTTGCTCTATCCGCGCGGCGGTAACCGGCGCAACCGCCGCCTGACGCCAAACCTTCACGAAACGTTGCACGGCGGTCACCGTGGTGAGGACCAACATGATCCACATGATCGGCAACAAGAGAACGGGAAAAAGAAGACCGAGGCACAACAAGATGATCCGTTCGGCCCGCTCCATGAGACCGCCCTTGGCCGTCAATCCGAGCGATTCGGCCTTGGCTCGCTCATAAGAGATCACCGAACTCACGGCCGAAACAGCTACCGGTAACAAAGCTGTCTTGGGTGAGTGCTCGGTGGTGAAAAACCACGCCACCCCGCCCAACAACAAGGCGTCGGTGACTCGATCGACCACCGAATCGAAGAAGGCCCCCCGTTGGCTGGAGGTATTGGATGCCTTGGCTAGAGCACCATCGAGTAGGTCCGGAAGAGCCGCCAGTATCACCAGGAGGAGCCCGAGCGGCAGGAGGCCGGCACCAATGGCCACCGCAGCGGCGACGGCGATGATCATCCCGGCGATCGTCAAGTGGTCGGGGGTGATTCTCGTGCGACGCAGGCTGTCACCCAGGGGTTTGACCGCTTTGTCTACCGAAGTGCGAAGGTGGCCGTCGAACATATCGTCAGTCTAAGAAGAATGAACCGCACCGGTGGGCGAACACGCCGACAAAACACGTCACGCAGGCACGATACCGACTCGAGGACGGGACCTGGTCGGAGCGGCTTCAGGTCGTCGCGTCGTCCCACTTCTCCAAATTTTCCTCGACGAAGTGTTCCTTCACCGAGCCGTCCACCGCATCGACGAGCACCAGACCGCGACGCAACGGAGGGTCTTCGTCGGAATAGCACAGAACCCTCCACGTCGGACGACTGCGAATCCCCCGCCAGACCTGCTGGGCCGATGCGTGTCCGACGGCAAAGCCAACGGCCGATCCCGCCGCGGCCAAAGCACCCTGCTCGTCGATGCTCATGCGCCAGCCAGACGACAGCGAGAAGAGCCCGAAAAACATGAGGACGACCGCCCCGACGACGAGCCCGCCGTTATAGGTGGACGAATCCGACGCGACGAACCTCATGACCAGGACGACGGTGCCGAGCAGCAGATACGTGACCCCCGGAATACGCCGGCGACTGTTGTCGGGGAACCGATACGCGGCGCGGTTCTCCACGGCGTTCAGATCCTCGGGTAACGAGTCGCGAATTTCGCCCGAGGGCGGCGGCGGTTCGACCGGGGGGTTTTGCTCCATGCGGTGAGGTTACGTGGACTCGGAGTCCGACTCGATGTCGCACAGCGCCGCCCTCAGGCGGGCAGCCGTCACATCCAGAGGCTCGGGAATCGTCTTGGTGTTGGCCGTAACAGCCAGAAAGTTCGTGTCCCCCGCCCAACGAGGAACGACGTGAACGTGGAGATGCTCATGGACGCTCCCGCCCGAGGCCGACCCGAGGTTGACTCCGATATTGATCCCTTGCGGCCGGTATTCGCGACGAACCGCTCGACACAAGGTGGTGACCATACGCCAGAGATCGTGGGACTCGTCCGCAGACAACTGATCGAGATCCGCCACCTGCCGATACGGAAGCACCATGGAGTGGCCGACCGCGTACGGAAAAGCGTTGAGGATCACGAACACGTGATCGGACCGACGAAGAATGTAGGTCTCCTCGTCGGGACGACCGGACCGAAGGATCGAGGTGAAGACGCTGGGGTCTTCTTTCGACTGCGACCCATCCTTGTCGTCACGCCTGGCACGCTCGGGTAGTGACGACAGATAAGGATCGCGCCATCCGGCCCACAGGTTCTCGATCATGAGACGATGGAATTCGGGTGGATCTCACGCGTCAGGCGGTCGACGAACTCCTCGACCGTGACCCCACGCTCGACATCGGTACTACGGGCGTTGACACCGACGGTTCCCGCCGTCACGTCATCATCGCCCACGACCAACAAATACGGGATCTTCTCCAATTTCGCCGTTCGTATTCTCTTGCCCAGTGGATCGGTCGCTTCCACGACGTCCACGCGAATTCCGCGCGATGCGAGACGATCGCGCACACTCTGGGCGTAGTTCTCGTGCGTTTCGGCCACTGGAAGAATACGAACTTGCAGGGGCGAGAGCCAGGTCGGGAAGGCTCCGGCGTAGTGTTCCACCAGGACCCCGAAGAAACGCTCGACAGACCCGAACAAAGCACGATGCAACATGATGGGGCGGCGGCGGGATCCGTCACTCGAGACGTATTCGAGATCGAAGCGTTCGGGGAGATTGAAGTCGCATTGGATCGTCGAGAGTTGCCAAATACGACCGATGGCGTCGCGCACGTGGATGTCGATCTTGGGTCCGTAAAAAGCCGCATCGCCCTCCTTCAACGAATACTCGAGTCCGTGGGTCGTCAGCGCCGCCCGGAGCGCCTCGGTGGCCTCGTCCCAGATCTCCTCGGAACCGACGAACTTATGGGGATCCTTGGTGGACAGGTGAAACGAAAAGTCCTGAAAGCCGAAGGCCCGAAGGACGCTGACGATGAAATCCAACAACGAAATGATCTCTTCTTGCAGTTGTTCGCGGGTACAGAAGATGTGGCTGTCGTCCTGGGTGAAACCACGTATGCGCATCAAACCGTGCAGGGTCCCGGCTCGTTCGTAGCGATAGACGGTGCCGAGTTCGAACAATCGAAGCGGCAGTTCCCGATAACTGCGTTGTCGGCCCCGGAAAATGAGACAGTGCATCGGGCAATTCATCGGCTTCGGGTAATAGGTGCCGTTGTCCATTTCCATGGCCGGGTACATACCGTCAGCGTAAAAATCGAGGTGCCCAGAGGTACGAAACAGGGACGCGTTCGACAAGTGGGGAGTGAAAACAAATTGATACCCGCCGTCTTGGTGACGTGCTCGGCTGTAGTCCTCCATCAACTTTCGAACCGTTGCGCCTTTGGGATGCCAGACAGCGAGACCTCCCCCGAGTTCACTCGGAAAGGAGAGCAAGTCCAATTCCACGGCCAAACGACGGTGATCGCGCTTTTCTGCCTCCTCGAGACGATGGAGGTGTTCCTCCAGGGCGGTCTTGGACTCCCACGCCGTGCCGTAGATGCGTTGAAGAACCGGACCCCTTTCGTTCCCCCTCCAATAGGCGGACGAAACCTTCAGGAGTTTGAAATGCCCGAGCCGTCCCGTCGTGGGCACGTGAGGTCCGAGGCACAGATCCACGAATTCCGGGGTGTTTCGGTAGAGGCTCACGGTGTCGACATCAGCCCCGGCTTCGCTGCTGTCCGAACCGTCGGCACCTCCGTCACGAACACGACGAATGATCTCGCACTTGTAGGGCTGTGATTCGAACAAGGACAAGGCGTCGGCGACCGGGATCACTGACCGGGTGAAAGGCTGGTCGGCTCTGATGATCGAGCGCATCTCGGCTTCGACGCTCGCCAGGTCGTCCTCGGTGAATGCGCGGCCACCGAGGTCGAAGTCGTAGTAGAAGCCACTGTCGATGGCCGGACCGATCGTGTACTTTGCCCCCGGGAACAACCGAGTCACCGCCTGTGCCATCACGTGAGCGGTGGAATGTCGCAGAACGTGGCGTCCCTCGTCGCTATCCGCGGTGACGATTCGAACTCGAGCCCCGTCGGTGATGGTGGTGGTCAGGTCGGTCTCGACGCCGTCGATCACCGCCGCCACCGCAGCCCGGGCCAAGTTTCGACTGATCACCGCAGCTAGATCGAGCACCGTCGATCCCTCGGCCACGACCCGCTCGGAGTCATCGGGAAGACGGACCTTCAACTCGGGCATGGTCCGAGTTTATTGGTGGCTCGAACCCTGACCCTCGGATATCAGCTCCGCCGGCCGCAACAACGGATGCGTGGGGTCCTGGACGTGGGCCACGGCCCCGATCGTGACCTCTTCGGATTCCGACGTCGATCCGGCGTACACGTTCCGGTACGTCTGACCGGTCAACTCCCGAATCTCGAACATGATTTCGTCCATCATGGAGCGCCAGACCCGATGGGGTTCCCCCTCCGACGTATAACGCTCGGGCTCGATGGGCCGCCCAATCGTGATCGAGCAACGCCCCGAAAGTCGGGGCGCCCTCGCACCGGGCGGCTGAATCCTGTCCGTTCCCACGATACCGACCGGGAAAATCGGGCAACCGATGCTCGTCGCGAGACGCGCGGCGCCGGTGCGACCCTTGTACAGGCTGCCGTCACGACTTCGCGTTCCCTCGGGGAAAATCCCGAACAACTCGCCCCGATCGAGAACCCGTCGGGCAACGTCGAGCGCTCCCTGGCTCTTGTCGCCGCCGGAACGATCGATGGGAATCATCCCCATGATCGGAAACAGGAACTTCGTCTTCCACGAATCCATGTACTCCGATTTTCCGATGAAGGAGATGTTGCGTGAGGCCACCAGCATGAGAAAGGCGGAGTCCAAGAAGGAGATGTGGTTCGGACAAAGAATCGCCGGTCCATCTGACGGAAGACGCTCGAGTCCGGAGACTTCGATGTTCCAGAGCCGACGGGCGATCGGAGACAAAACTCGACGAAAGCGCTCTTGGGTTTTTCCGGCACCTTGCGCCTTCATCGACTGCACCTTCTCGCTCCGATGGGCGGATAGTAGATGAGTCTCGGAAAAAAGGTGATGGCGGACGAGTTTTCAGAGAGGAACTCCGAGAAGTCCGGCGGGGGCGCCGACGTCGACCCCGAGCCGACTGGCCTCGTCGATGATGGCCAGCGCACCCGGGGTGTCCAGATCATCGTCCAGGCGTTCGCGGACCCGCTCGAGAACGGTCGGATCCGAGGTGTGACCCCGACCCCATTGCTCGAGCCTCCCGGTGGCTCGCGGCATGGCACTCGGGGTCCACTCCCACTCGTGCCGATACGAGTTCTCCAGAATCGCCAACCGAATAGCCCGCGGATCCCACTCACGACGAAGTGCGTCGACGAAGACCAGATTTCCGAGGCTCTTGGACATTTTTGCGCCGTCCATGAGGACCATGGCCACGTGCATCCAATGCTTGACGAAGGGCCGCCCGGTAGCGGCTTCACTCTGCGCACGTTCGCATTCGTGATGAGGGAAGATGAGGTCGCTCCCACCACCGTGGAGATCGATCGTCTCGCCCAACTCACGCAACGCGAGCGCACTGCATTCGATGTGCCAACCCGGACGGCCCGGTCCCCACATCGCTTCCCAGGAGGGTTCGTCGTCGGCCGAGGGATGCCACAGGACGAAGTCGAGCGGATCCCTCTTCTTGGTGTTGTCGACGTCACCACCGCGCTCACGAGCGAAGGAGATCATCTGCTCTCGGGAGTAATGACTGACCGACCCGAAGGTGGGGAACTTGCTGACGTCGAAAAAAACTGAGCCCGACGAGACGTAGGCGTATCCCCTCTCGAGGACCATACCGATGAAGCCACGGATATCGGGAATCGCCGATGATGCGCGGGGCGTCGAATGAACGGGAAGAGCGTTGAGTGCCTTCATGTCCCGCTCGAAACGCGCCTCTTCGCCGGCGGCCAAATCGAGGTAGTGCACGCCGAGCTCGCGCGCCTTGGCGAACAACGGATCGTCGACGTCGGTCACATTGCGAACGCAACGAATCTCGTGACCCATGTCGATGAGTCGACGTTGTAATACGTCGTACGTCAAGAACGTCGCGGCATGGCCGATGTGGGTGGCGTCGTAGGGCGTGATTCCACAGGTGTACATCTTCACTCGATGATCCGGTTCGAACGGAACCACCTCACGGCGTGAGGTGTCGTAGAGGCGCATACTCACTCGGCGTGCGTCCTCGGAGAGTGAAATCCGCTCAACTTGAGGGCGACCCGCGTCTTGTAACGAACGTTCAATTGCAACAGAACCGCGGTGAACGCCTCGATCGCCGTGGCGTTGGACAACTGCCCGGCGTCGAGAGGACGACAACCCGGAATTCGTTCCACGATCTCACTGACGATTCGCACCGACTCCCGATCATCCGAACAGATGAGAACATCAGAATCGATCGGCGCTCCGAGATGGCCCAGCTCTTTGGCCGGAAGGTGATGCAAGGCGGCCACCACCCTGCTCCGAGGCGCCGCCGCCTGGATGTGAGCGGCCACGCTGCCTCGCGGCGGGAGAAGTGGCTGGAACTCCCCGGTCACCCGGACCAGGGCATTGGCCATACTGACGAGGACCTTCCCCTGCAACGCTTCGGAATTCTCTCGAACTGTCGTGGCGGCAGAATCCCACGGGGTCGCGACGACGACCACGTCGCCCTCCGCGGCTGCCGCGTTGTCCCCACCCGATAGTCGAGTCACGATCTCCGGATACCTCGCGACCAATTCGCTGCACACCGCGGCGGCGCGCTCGGCCGAGCGCGAGCCGATGACGACGTCGTACCCGACCGAGGCCAGTCGGGAGCCGAGAGCCGACCCGGCCGGTCCCGTGCCCCCCAGTATCCCGATCCGCATCAGCCCAGCCTTACACACGCGAATCGCCGGCGTGGGGGTCGCAGTTCCTTGGCGTCGTCTAAGTTGATGCCGGGAGGAACGACATGGGTCTGCTTGCGGGGAAAAAGATCGTCGTCACCGGCGTACTGACCGATGCCTCGCTCGCGTTCGGGATCGCTCGTTTGGCCCTCGACGAGGGAGCCGCCGTCATCTTGACGGGAGCCGGTCGAGCACTCAGCTTGACCCAGAGAACCGCCCGAAAACTGCCCTCGGCGGTCGACGTCTTGGAGTTGGACGTGACGGTTCCTGAACACGCGGCGACGGTGCGAGAGGCGGTGGCCTCGCGTTGGGGCTCGGTCGACGGCGTCGTTCATTCCATCGGTTTCGCCCCCGAGATCTGCCTCGGCGACGATTTCATGGCGGCGCAATGGTCCGACGTCGCCGTGGCCATGCAGGTGAGTGCCTATTCCTACAAGCACTTGGCGGACGTTTTCGCTCCGTTGATGGGTCGCGGTGGAGCCTTCGTGGGACTCGACTTCGACAACACCGTGGCCTGGCCCGCCTACAATTGGATGGGCGTAGCCAAATCAGCTCTCGAGAGCATCAACCGCTACTTGGCCAAAGAGATGGGTCCGCGCGGTATTCGATCGAACTTGGTGGCGGCGGGTCCGGTCAAGACGATGGCTGCCAAGTCCATCCCGGGTTTCAAGACCTTCGAAGACGTCTGGGACCAACGGGCACCGCTCGGCTGGGACGTCACCAACGGCGAACCAGTGGCCCGCGCCGTGGTGGCCCTACTCTCCGACTGGTTTCCGGCAACCACCGGCTCGATGATCCATGTGGACGGGGGTTATCACGCCACCGGGGCCTGAATCAGCGTCCGCTGCGTTCCAGGATGTGAACACCACAGGCCGATCCGAGGCCGATGACGTGAGCCAAACCGACCTTGGCACCCACGATCTGACGGCTTCCGGCTTCGTTGCGAAGATGATGACAGATCTCCCAGACGTTGGCGATACCCGTCGCCGCAATGGGGTGTCCCTTGGATTGCAGGCCTCCCGACACGTTCACCGGTGTCGACCCGGTGCGCCAGGTTGCACCGCTGTCGAAGAAGTCCGCCGCACTGCCCTCGGGGCACAGCATCAAGTTGTCGTAGTGCACCAATTCGGCCGTGGCGAAGCAGTCGTGCAACTCGACGAGATCGAGATCCGATGGTGCGACACCCGCCTGCTCGTAGGCAATCTTGGCGGCGTTGCGGGTGAGGGTGTTGACATCGGGCAGAACTTGACAGGCTTCCTGGTACGGGTCGGTCGTGAGCACCGATGCCGTGACCTTGATGGCACGTCGCTGCTGCTCGGGAGACAACGACTTCAGAGTCTCCCCCGAACAGACCACGGCGGCCGCGGCGCCGTCGCAGTTGGCCGAGCACATCGGACGCGTGTTCGGGTAGGAAATCATCATGTCGTTCATGATCTCGTCCAAAGTGAAGCGCTTCTGGTAAGCGGCCATCGGATTGAGGACGGAATGGGCGTGGTTCTTCTCTGAAATGCGGGCAAACAGTTCGAAGGACACGCCACCGTACTTGTGGCCGTACTCCATGCCGACTTGAGCGAAGGTGCCCGGCATGGTGTCGGTGCCGATACGGCCGTCCGTCGGAGCGACGCTCCCGAAACGACCCTTGGGCTCCCACTTGTTACCGTCCTTCTTGGCGCTACCACCACCGCCGAGCAATCCTGCCCCGGCGAGTTTCTCGGCTCCAACGGCCAGTCCGAACTTCACCTCGCCGGCCCTGACCGCCATGATCGCGGTACGTAGGGCAGTGGCGCCGGTGGCGCACGCGTTCGTGACGTTGTACACCGGAATACCCGTCTGCCCCACCTGCTTCTGGAGCATCTGTCCGAATCCTCCACCACCCATGAGGTTCCCCGCAGCCAGGACTCCGATCTCGCGCATGCTGATGCCGGCGTCGGTGAGGGCAGCCATGACCGCCTCGGCGCCGAGGTCGACGATGTCTTTGTCGGAATGCTTACCGAACTTCGTCATCGCGATTCCGAGAATCCAGATGTCGTCACTGGCCATGTTGGTTCCTTTGGTCGTTGTCTTTGTCGAGATTACGAGAGTGGGTGCTGGTCAGGGGGCGGGTTCGAAGCCGAATCCGACGGCCTCGACACCCTCGTCGTCGACGCCGAGGCTGTACGTGGTCAAGCGAACCTTCATGCCGAGGGCAACCTTTTCGGGGGTGGGGTCGACGTTGATGACGTTGGCGCGCACGCTCGTGCCCGCACAATCGACGATCCCGGCTACGAAGGGCACCGGCACGCCCGGGGCGGCGAAGGCCACGATCGTGAAGGCCCTCAACACTCCCTCGGTGGCCACCATCGCCTTGCGGAATTCCGTGCCGAAACAGTTGGCGCAGGCGTTACGACGGTCGAAAAACCTCGCCCCGCATGCGACGCACTCGTGGGCCACGAGGTGAGGACGATCACCCAGTTCGAGGTAACTGACGTGAGGGATCTGAGTCGGCATGTTCACTCCCGAGGCGCGCTGACCCTCGAACCTTAGACTCCATGACGATCTCGACGGTAACCCACCTGTTCACCACGACCCCCGATGGATCACCTCGGCGGCCGGTCGACGCGCACGGCGGGTCGCCGATCCGGTGGGTTGGTCATCGGGGCTCCGGCTCCCGACGGCGATGACGCCGACACACTCGATCGTCGGGGGAATCCCGAAGGGGTCCAGGCTTGTCTGGCGGGGTCCGTACAGCCCGAACAACAAAGCCCCCCACCGGCGCTCCTCGAGGAGCAGAAGTAGGTTCTGAGCGGCCATGGCCGCATCCGTCAGCCAAAAGGGGCAGGACCACGACTCGCGTTGGACCAACCCGAGTTCGACCTTGTCGGCCTCGGCATACCGCGAGGTGTACGCGTCGGGATCGGCAAGCACCAGAACGACCTGGCTGCAGTCTCGGACCCCCGGGGCCCGTTGTGCGAACCATTCACCGGCTCCCGATGTCTCGAAGAACCGGTCCTTGTCGGCACCGTCGAGGACGAGGAAATGGGAACCCTGAGCAAATCCCGCCGAGGGCGCGCGACGCGCGACGTCACAGAGGTCGACGAGTTCCTCAGTCGAGGGTCCACCAGCGAACGATCGAGTCATGCGGCGACGCCGGATGATGGACGTCAGGTCGTCGGACACGGCCTCAGCGGCGCCCGAGTTTGGCCAGATCCTCGGCCATGGTCCAGCCATGCACGATCAATGAACCCCCGACCTCGGACTTGACCTCGCGGAACATGCCCGCGATATCCGGAGCGATCTTCTCCGGCTTGGATGATTCGTGATCGAGGAAGCCGGATTGTCCCTTCTTGCCGACGATGAAGGTCTTCTCGTCGTAGTGAGCATCGACCCCGAAGCGACGAGCGAGTCGACGCCCCCAGGCGCGCTCCTCGCCGACCGCTCGATGTCCCGGTCTCGGGATTGGCTGGCTCAATTGCTTGAAGGCATCCAAACCTCCGGCGGAGACGAAACGACTTCCGACCACGACGTCTTCGTCGGGGAAAGCCATCAGGGCCCGGTGGAACGCCTCGGCCATCAGCCCTTTCAGAACCACATCGCGTTTTCCCGACCGTTTCACGCTCAGAAGTCCGATCAGGACGCACGGCGTACCCCCGATCCGTTCGAGCGTCGAGAATGTGAACCCGTGGAGTTTGCCGGATTCGGTGGCCGTGGTGCACAGAACCCACTCCTCCTTGGCCTTTTGCAGACGACCGAGGTCGAAGGCGCCGCCCATGGCGACCATGTCCTCGATTTCGGCCTCGGAGAGGGCCGCACAATCCCGCGTCTCGACCGCCACCGACATTCGAACCTGTGCTCCCAACATCGAAGGACGATCCTCCGACCACCTCATTCTGCCACTTGGTCCACTCGAGAAACGAAACGACGTGTCAGCGAATCACGCCCATCCCGAAGGCCACCCTCAACGGGGGAATCACTCGGTCCACATCGACAGCGAACTCGGAGCCCAACCGGAGCACTCGGGACCCGCCGAGGTGGATGAAAACTTGGGCGTCGCCCGGATACGCCGACAAAATCTCCTTGAGACGTGACGCGGTCTTTGGATCGAGCGCCACCGCCGGCAGGTTCAATCTCAGTTCCGGGGCATGCGTTGGCAACACCAAGGGGGTCACCTCCAGGGCTGCGACGGTCGTACGATCGTCCCCGGCTTGTCGATTCACCCGAACCTTGATCGCCACGATCGACTCTTCGGCGATCTTGTCTCCGTGCTGTTGAAGAGAGCGGCTGAACACGGTGACCTCGATTCCACCGTGGAGGTCGTCGACTTGCAGGACCGCGATCGGGTCACCCTTTCTGGTGACTTTGCGCTCGACCTTCGTGATGATTCCCGCGATGGTGGCCACGGTCCCCGTCTCCGACTCCGCGAGCAGGGACGTCACGGTGGTTGCATGGCGACGCAAGGTCCGTTCATGACCGTCCAGAGGGTGATCACTGATGTACAGGCCGAGTAGTTCCTTCTCGAACTTGAGTTTCAGGGACTGGTCGAACTCGGTGGTCGGAATGGGAATGTCGAGGTCGAATCGAACCTGAGCCGGTTCCGACTCGATGGAATCGAACAGACTCATGACCCCTTGATCCGCCTCGGCACGACGGCTGATGGTGTCGTCGATGATTTGCTCGAAGACCAACATCAGACCCTGCCGCGTGTGCCCCAGCGAATCGAAGGCACCAGCCTTGATGAACGATTCGATGCCCTTCTTGTTGAGGCACTCGGTCGGTACGGACATGCAGAAGTCGTGGAAAGACGAAAAGGAGCCGTGAGTCTTGCGATGAGCCACGATTTTCTCGCAGACCGAGGACCCGACACCCTTGATCGCGCTCAATCCGAAGTAGATCAAACGATTCTCCGTGTCGGAGATGAAGTCGACGTCGGAAACGTTTATGTCGGGCTGTTTGACGGAGATGGCGCGAGCCCGAGCGTCGACGAGATAACCCGCCGCCTTTTCGAGATTCGCCTTCACGCTCGTCAGCAAGGCGGCGAAGTACTGAACGGGATGGTTCGCCTTCAGGTACGCCGTTTGATAGCAGATGTATCCATAGCCGAACGCGTGACTCTTGGGAAAGGCATAATCGGCGAAGTTTTCGATGATGTCGAACAGTTCCTTTCCCAGAACTCGCCCGTACCCCTGGTCCTCGCAGCCCTGCTCGAACTTGGAGCGCTCCTTTCTCATGAGTTCGCGCACTTTTTTGCTGCACGCCTTACGCAAGTTGTCGGCCTCGGCCAACGAATAACCGGCAAAGCGCTGCGCCACTCGCATCACCTTTTCCTGGTAGATCATCAGGCCGTAGGTGTCGCCGAGAAGTTCCCGAGCGTCGGGGTGGAAATACTCGACTGGTTTGCGACCGTTCTTCCGATCAGCGAAGTCATAGTGCATGTTCACGCCCATCGGTCCCGGGCGATACAAGGCGATGACGGCCGCGATATCATCGAAAGACGTCGGGTTCACGGCCCGCAGCAACTGTTGCATGGGTGGCGACTCGAGTTGAAACACCCCGATCGTGTCGCCCCGGGCCAGTGTTTCGAAGGTCGTCTTGTCGTCGAGCGGGATCCGGTCGACGTCGAAGTCGGGGTCGCTCGTACGAACGAGGGCCATCGTGTCGGTGATGACATCGAGATTTCGGAGCCCCAGGAAGTCCATCTTCAGTAGGCCGAGATCTTCGACGCCGTGCATTTCGTATTGGGTCGTGACCGGTGCCTCCTCGATGGGCTTTCCGGCCTCGGGTTTGCGCTGCACCGGGAGGTACTCGGTGAGTTCTTCCTTGGAGATGACCACGGCGGCGGCGTGGATACCGGTGGACCGACGCAACCCCTCCAGGCCCTTAGCGACATCGATGACCTGTCGTAAATCCGCGTCACTGTCGTAGAGGTCCCGCAACTCCTGGGCCGCCTGGTAGCCACTCTCGTATGCGGGTTGTTTCTCCAGACAAAATCGCAGAGGCGTGTCGCGCCCCATCACCATCGGGGGCATCGCCTTGGCCAGCCGGTCTCCCACGGAATAGGGGTGCCCCAACACCCGCGCGGCATCGCGCACGGCGTTACGGGCCTTGATGGTGCTGAAAGTAATGACCTGAGCCACGTGTTCGCGGCCGTAGGTCTCGGTCGCGTAGCGGATCATGTCGTCCCGGTAACGCGAGTCGAAGTCCATGTCGATGTCGGGCATGGAGATTCGACTCGGATTGAGAAAGCGCTCGAACAACAGATCGTAACGAATCGGATCGATTTCCGTGATTCCGAGGCAATAGGCGACCGCACAACCAGCGGCTGAACCGCGACCCGGCCCTACTCGAATGTCGCGGCTACGAGCGAAACGGATCAGATCCCACACGATCAAGAAGTACGAGGCGAATCCCATGTCGGCGATGACCTTGGACTCGTAGGCCAACCTTTCCACAACGCGGGGATCGAGCTTGTCACCCCATCGACGCCGCGCTCCCTCGCGGGTGAGATGATCGAGATAGGCGGCGTCATCGGTGAAACCCTCGGGCACCGGAAAACTCGGGAGCTGCGGTTTACCAAACTCGATACTCACATCGGCGCGTTCGGCGATCCACAAGGTGTTGTCGCAGGCCTCGGGTATCTCGCTGAAGATGTGACGCATCTCTTGGGCGGTCTTGAGATAGTGCTCGCAACCTTCGAAGCGAAACCGCTTCGGGTCATTCTTGAGCGAGTTGGTCTGCACGCAGAGGAGAGCGTCGTGACTATCGGCGTCATGGCGATGCGTGTAGTGCGAGTCATTGGTAGCCAGGAGAGGAGCACCCAGATCATGAGCGAGGCGTCGCAGCATGGGGTTCGTGCGTTTTTGCGAGGTGATACCGTGGTCTTGCAACTCGACGAACAGATTGTCCTTGCCAAAAATCTCCTGCAGCCGTGCCGCCTTGGCCAAGGCGTCTGCATAGTCGTCGCGCAACAGGGACTGCAGCACGTGACCACCGAGGCACCCGGTGGTGGCGATGAGCCCCTCGTGGTGTCGTTCCAAGAGTTCCCAGTCCATGCGGGGCTGGTAGTAATAGCCCTCCAGGAAAGCCAGGCTGGAGAGCTTGATCAGGTTCTTGTACCCGACGTTGTTTTCGGCTAACAGCGTGAGGTGGTAGTACAGCTTTCGACCCGCCTCGGTGTCGCCGCCGGAGTCGTCGATAAACCCACGTCTTGTCGGACGCTCGAAACGGGTTTCGTAGGCCATGTAGGCCTCGGTCCCGATGATGGGTTTGATTCCCTGCGAGCGGCACTCCTTGAAGAATTCGAGAATGCCGTACATGTTCCCGTGGTCGGTGATTCCGAGGGCGGGCTGGCCATCCTCGACCGCCTTGGACACCAACTCGTCGAGCTTGGACGCACCATCGAGCATCGAATACTCGGTATGAACGTGGAGATGCGCGAACGAATCGGCCATGTCATACCTCCTTGTCGATGAATGGACGGGGGAACACCCGCGATGCCGTGCGTCTGATCGGACCGACGGTCCGAATCACACGATTGTGATTCGAGAGTATCAGCCGCCTAGAGGTAGGTCCCGGGGCGCTCGTCGCCCGATGAGGGCCCGGTCTGACCGGGATCCGGTTGCCCCAGACGACGCATTTGGTCGAACTGCTGTCGAGCGGCGATCTGTTGGGCGAAAAGGGTCGCCTGTATGCCATGGAACAGACCCTCCAACCAGCCCACCAGTTGGGCGTGAGCGATCCGCAATTCCGCTTCCGACGGGGCCTCTCCGGAGAACGGGAGCGCGAGCAGTCGCAGTTCCTGTTGCAGATCGGGAGACAGCGCCTCGGCCAATTCGGTGATCGATCGTTCGTAAATCTCGGCCAGCCGCTCGCGACTCGGTTCGTCGAGGGCCACCGTGCGGGCTTCCTCGAGAAGTTGCTTGATCATCGACCCGATTCGCATCACCTTGCCCGGCTCGGTGATGCTCCCGTTCGGGGGTACATCGCTGGAGTCGGACTCCGAGGTGGAGATCAAAACCTCATCGGGGGTGTGAATGGGGAGATCGCTCATGACACATTATGGACGAGTGACGGCCAGCAGCGGCACCAGCATCTCGTCGGGAGTCAACGAGCCATGGCGCCCGATCAGCCCAAAGGGACCCGAGTCCAAAGGATCGTGGAAGGTCGTCGGGGTATGGGGCGCCAAGGCCACGCTCCCGAGACGACGAATGGCGGCATCTTGCCCCCTTCCTCCAGGAGCGGGGCCGAGCCAGGCCTCGTCGACGACCTGCTCCTTGCTGGCCACCCAGGCGACGTCGGAATAGAGGTCGCGGCAGATTCGCTCGAGCTCGGCCTCGTGACCATGTCTGGCGTGCAACCAGCGGAACCGTCCCTCACCCGACTGGTGGTGGACGTGCTCCAACAATCGAGACGGCAGTTCGATGACGTTGTCGCCCACGTTCACTTGCCCATGGTCGGCGGTGACCACCAAGCAGGTGCCGGTCGGAAGAGCCTCGAACAACGATCGAACGAGCCAGTCGACGAAGGAGAGTTCATCGTCGTAGTGCTCTCCCAAGCCGCATTCGTGGGCGATCTTGTCGAGCCCGTCGTAGTACGCGTAGACGAAGGTCTGGCCCTCGTCGCGCACGAGACGAGCACACTGGGTCACGATGGAACTGGCGCAGCGCCATCCGTGGGGTCGTGAGCCTCGAAGGTGGGCGAAAGTGAACGGAGTATCCTGCAGATCCGCGCGACTGACGACCGGTACCGAGATCCCCGCGAAAGGTGGAATCGGTTGCACCGTGACCGGTTCGAACACCTTGCGCATGTCGCGGTCCCCCACGGTCCATCGAAGACTGTTCATGACTCCATCACCCATGTCCATCCGGTAGCCAACGATCCCGTGTTCGATCGGCGTCGCCCCGGTGGCCAAACTGGTGAGGGCACTGGCGGTGGTCGAGGGTCCCACCGTGGTGATCGGTCCGCCGCCCAGCGAATTCAAGAACGGTGCGCGGTGAGGCCGGGCGACCAGTTGGTTCCACCCGAGTCCGTCGACGAGAACCAAGACCATCGTCTGCGCGAATTGGAGAGATTCGGGAAACCACGTCGGACGTCGTCCCGGGCCGGCCAGAAGGCAACCTGGAACGATCCCCGAGAGGTTCGCGCCCGAATAGTCCGGCAGAGTCGGCTGCGGTGTCACGGTTACATCCTCGCCGATCGCAGAGCCATTGGTGCACTTCAGCCACTCATCGACCTCCTACGATGGACGTGTGCGAGTGTCCACCCGAGGTGACTATGCCTGCCGTGCGCTCTTGTCCCTCACGCTGCATGCCGACGACCCCGGCCCGACGTCGGTTCGCGACATCGCCGAGCGCACCGGCCTGCCTCAGCCCTACCTGGAGCAGATTCTCTTGGCCCTCAAGGGGGCGGGGCTCGTTCGTTCCAAACGTGGGGTGGGGGGTGGCTACACGCTGGCCCGGTCGCCGAGTGAAATTCGGCTCAACGAGATCATTTCCGCCGTCGACGGCCCGATCACGTTGGGTGACTTCGGGGAGCCGCATCAAGATGGATCATGCGACCACGAGGGCCAATGCGTGTTGTTGGCGATCTGGAAACAAACCGGCGATCACATGCGCCAACACCTCGAGGGATTCACGTTGGCCAAGGTCGCCGATGCCGCCCGAGGAAAGGGTCCCTGGCCCGAGTCCTTGCACTGAGGTGACGTTTTCCCGTCAACGGGTGTCGGCGGCGATGGCCGACAGGACTCCGTTCACGAAGCGACCGGAATCGTCGGTGCTGAAACGTTTGGCCAACTCCACCGCTTCATCGAGGATCACCGCCGTGGGGACCTCCTGACGGTGCATCAATTCGAAGGTCGCCAACCGCAATATGTTCCGATCCAACACGGGCATCCGCTCGATCGTCCAGCCGGTCGAATGATCGGTGATCGACGCGTCGATTCGAGGCTGATACTCCATCACGCCCAGCACGAGGACTCGCACCACTTCCTCGACCGGTATCACCTGGGCCGCGACGACAGCAGCGGGCGTTATGCCCTTCGACTCGGCTTCGTAGAGCAACGTGAGCGCCGACTCCCGGGCCACAGACCGCGGATCCTCGATCCCGGAACGGCGCGCCACGTCAGACTCGAGTGATGTAATCGCCAGAGCGGGTGTCCACCTTCACCCGGTCCCCGATGTTGACGAACAGTGGCACCTGGATCACCTTGCCGGTCTCCAGTTCGGCGGGCTTTCGCGCTCCGGACACGCGATCACCCTGGATACCGGGTTCGGTGTTGGCGATGGTCAGCTCGACCGAGGCGGGAATTTCGACGGACACGATCTCGGCATTGTGAATGGCGATGATGGCCACCATCGATTCGACGAGATAGTTGGCAGCGTCACCGAGGGCGACCGGAGCCACCGACATCTGCTCGTAACTGGTGGTGTCCATGAAAACGTAATCGTCGCCGTCGCGATACAGGAACTGCATGTCCTTCTTGTCGAGGATCGCCTGCTCGACGCGGATCCCGGCGTTGAAGGTCTTGTCGAAGACGTTCCCGGTGCGAAGATTGCGCAATTTCGTTCGGACGAACGCCCCGCCTTTGCCCGGCTTCACGTGTTGGAACTCGACCACCTGGAACAAGCCATTGTCCAATTCGAGGGTGATTCCATTCTTCAGATCGTTGGTGGTTATCGCGGGCATCTGGGATCCTTCGGGGAACTGGTGAGATTCTCGTGGGACGACTCTGTGACGAGGATCAGGTCCTCGATCCGCATCCCTCCCAAACCCCCACGATAGAGCCCGGGCTCGATCGTGACGACATCGCCGGGTCGCAAAACCGCAGTCGCGGATTGGTTGATGTAAGGATTCTCGTGGATCAACAGCCCGACACCATGGCCGAGACCGTGGGTGAAGTACTCGGCGAGTCCGGCCCGAGTGAGAACCTCTCGACAGGCCGCGTCGATCTCACGGACCGCCCGACCAGGCTCGACCAGATCGATCGCCGTCGACTGCGCCTCGAGAAGCGTGTCGTACCAGACGAGCATCTCGGGGGCCGGTTCTCCCACGAAGAAGGTGCGCGTCATGTCCGAGTGGTATCCGTCCACCAACGCGCCGACATCGACCACGATCGAATCAGCCGCTTGGAAGGTCCGCTCGGTCGGTCGATGGTGGGGACGCGCCGAATTGATCGGCCCACCCGCGACGATGGTGTCGTACGAAGGTCCATCGGCACCGAGCTCGCGCATGCGGGATTCGAGAGCGTCGCGCACCAGGCGTTCACTCGATCCCGGACGAAGCAACTCGACGCAGGACGCCAAGGCATCGTCAGCGATCCGAGCCGCGCGCCGGATGATCGAGATCTCACTGTCGGTTTTCGCACGTCGTAGATCTGCCAGTTCTCCCGAAGCGGGCGCGAGTCGGCGCCCGACCGTCTTGGCAATTCCTCGCCAGGCGGACACCGTCAGGTCTCCCTCCTGAACGGCGATCGTTCCCGACGATGCGACACGACCGAGAGCCTCGACCATGGCCCCGGCGGATCGACACTCGACGACGTCGATAGAGACCGGAACCTCGGCTCGCGCTTGCTCCGTGTAGCGACCGTCGGTGAGCAAGGCGGTGGATTCACGCGATATCACGAGCCAGCCGTTCGATCCGGTGAAACCGGTGCACCATCGGACATCCTCGAGGGCGGACAGCAACAAGACGTCATGATCGGAGCCGGCCAACGTGAACGCCAGCCCGCAACGGTCGCGCGCGATCGTCATGGTCGCGACGACCGACTCGTCGCCACTTGGGCCGCGATCTCGTAACCCCGTAGCCCCAGTCCGACGATCGTGTTCGTCGCTTTGGGCGTGATGACACTGGTATGACGAAAAGCTTCGCGGGCATGAGGGTTGGAGATGTGGACCTCGATGATCCGGCCCTCGAACGCGCCCAACGCGTCGTGGATACTCCAGGAGTAATGGGTCAAGGCACCGGCGTTGATGATGATGACATCGTGGCGACCGCGCGCGCCGTGAATGGCGTCGATCAAATCGCCCTCATGATTCGACTGGAGGTCGTCGACGGACCAGCCGCGATCCTCAGCCACTTTTCGGACCACCTTCACGTAGTCGTCGAGGGTGCTCGGGCCGTAGACCTCGGGTTCCCGCTGACCGAGCAGGTCGAGATTCGGACCGTGAAGAAGCAGGATGCGGGACACGTTCGGACACTACCCCTGCCGGACTCGCGGACGATCGTCTTTTGACTCAGGGAGCGAGGTACTCGACGAGTACGGACGACACGATGTCCGGATCGATGCCGGCAACCACCTCGAGGCCGCGCGGAGAGTCGAGGACGAAGGTGAGGCCCGCGGTCGCCTTCTTGTCGCGTGCCATGGCGACCATCAATGCGTTCACGTCCAAGGGTCCCGACGGCTTGACGGCCAACCCGTACTCCTGACCGACCACCTCGTGGTGGCGCTGCACACGGTTCCAGTCGATTCGTCCGAGACGATGGGCCAAACGAGCGGCGAACACCAAACCCATCGCCACCGCCTCTCCATGAGCCACGGAGTGACGAGTGACGGTCTCGATGGCGTGACCCAAGGTGTGCCCGTAGTTCAACAGCGCCCGGGCACCGGCGTCGCGTTCGTCCGCCGAGACGATCTCGGCCTTGATTCGAACACACGTGGCCACCCGTTCGTCGAGATCCATCGCCAACATGTCCTGTCCCGAGATGAAGTGGTACTTGGCGACCTCACCCCACCCACACCGGGTCTCGGCGGCGGGTAGGGAGGCGAGGTGGTCGAGATCGCACAACACGGCGTCGGGCTGCCAAAAGGCTCCCAGCAAGTTCTTGCCTTCGAAGATGTTGACCCCCGTCTTGCCCCCGATCGCCGCGTCGACCATCGCCACGAGGGACGTCGCCACGTGAACGACCGCCGTTCCCCGGTGCCACATGGAGGCCGCGAAACCCGCCACATCGGTGACCATTCCCCCGCCCACCGCGACGATGACATCGTTTCGAGTGAGCCCGAACCCGGCGAACGCACGGCACAATTCTTCGACGGTCGCCAGCGTCTTGTGTTCCTCGCCCCGACCGATGTACACGGTGGTGCTCGGCACACCCGCGAGGTCGATGGTCGGAAGACCGTCCTGTGTCACGATGACGGCACGTTTCGCTGCCGACGGAAGGAACCCGACGACTTCGCGACTGACTCCAGGCCCCACGATTATCGGATAGGACCGCTCCGCGAGATCGACGATCACCTCGTGACGGCTCACCGCTCGAGCTCCTTCACGGCCTCGACGCACGAGCGGACGATCTGGTCGATGGCGAGGGCGTCCACATCGATGATGACGTCGCTGACCTCTTCGTACATCGTCCGTCGTTCGTTGGCCATGAGCGACAAATTAGCGAGCGGATCCGTGCCGATGAGGGGACGGTGCTCGGCCCCGCCGCGGGTGGAACTCGCGACCCGATCGACGAGTGTCTCGGGACGGGCTCGTAACCAGATAACCGAATGGTTCACGAGCGAACGTCGGTTGGCGTCGCGCAACACGACACCACCTCCCGTGGCGATGACCGACGACGTCACGGCGTCGAGGGCCTCCACCAACACCTGCGACTCCCGGTCGCGGAAACCCTCCTCGCCATCCTCGGTGAAGATGTCACGGATGGACCGCGCAGACATGACCTCGACGCGGGTATCGGTGTCGACGAACTCACGCCCGAGCGAGCGCGCCAAACGGCGCCCCACGGTCGATTTGCCGCTACCCATGAGGCCCACGAGAGCCACGTGGCGCACGGCCGAAATCATCGCGCCGTGGCGTTCGCCGCGTTGCGACAGAACTCGGTCAGCGAGTCGCCGCCGAACTTTCGTTGGGCCTCGGCGGCCAACACCAGCGACACCATCGTCTCGGCCACTACTCCCATGGCCGGCACGGCGGTCACGTCGGTGCGCTCCTTGAACGACACGGTGGAGTCCTTGGTCACCACGTCGACGGTCGGCAAAGACGGCTTGTTCAAGGTCGCCAGTGGCTTCATCGCCGCGCGGACCACCAGCAAACCGCCGTTGCTGATGCCGCCCTCGGTGCCCCCGGCCAAGGCGGTCTCGCGGACGTATCCAGCCGTCTGATCGTCCCAATGAACGGCATCATGAGCCGCACTGCCGCGACGACCAGCCACCTCGAAGCCGTCGCCGATTTCGACTCCCTTCACGGCCTGAATGCTCATGACCGCCTGTGCCAGCAGAGCGTCCAACTTCCGATCCCAGTGAACGTGGCTTCCGAGGCCCACGGGTACTCCGAACCCGATGACCTCGATGATGCCGCCGAGGCTGTCCCCTTCTTTCGCGGCCAGTTCAACTTCGGAGATCATGCGGGCGGCCGCATCGGAGTCGAAACAACGCACCGGAGACTCGTCCACTGCGGCCAGGTCGGCAAAAGTGGGCCGCATCGCGTTCGAACGAACCGCGCCCATCTGGATGACGTGCGACATGACCTGGACACCGATGTGCCCGAGCAACAACTTCGCCAAGGTGCCGGCAGCTACACGGGCAGCGGTCTCCCGGGCGCTGGCCCGCTCCAGAACATCTCGGGCGTCGTCGAAGCCGTACTTCTGCATACCGGCCAGATCGGCGTGTCCCGGGCGAACCCGCGTGAGGGGGGCCTTGGTGGCACCGGGCGCCGGATCCATTTCCTCGTGCCACTTGTCGGAGCGGAACCACTCGGTGTTCTGGATCTCGATGGCGACGGGTGATCCGAGGGTCCGACCATGTCGGACTCCCCCGACCAAGGTGACCTCGTCCTGCTCGAAGCGCTGCCGGGGGCCACGTCCGTAGCCGAGTCGGCGACGCGAGAGTTCGGACTGAATGTCCTCGACGGTGACCGCGAGACCGGCCGGCAGCCCCTCCACGATCACCATCAGGGCTCGCCCGTGGGACTCGCCGGCGGTCAGAAAGCGCAACATCGCCTGAAGGATACCGTTTCGTCAGGCCAGAGCCCGTCGAGCGGCTCGCGTCATCGACGTGACGTCGGGACGACGCCCTGTCCAGAGAACCTGTTGACGCGCGGCCTGATGGATCAGCATTCGCGAACCATCGATCGTTCGACAGCCGGAGCGCTCGGCTTGTTGCAGGAGAACGGTGCGCAACGGGTGGTAGACGATGTCGACCACGACGTGTTTCGGGCCGAGTACCCCGTCGGGCAGCGGACTCTCCGGCTGTCCCATTCCGACACTCGTGGCGTTGACCACGATCTCACTGTCCCGTATCGCCGCCGCCAAATCATCGCCGGAGACCACCGTTCCCCGACCTTGCGCCAAGGGCACCAAGCGCTGTGCCTTGGCAACGGTTCGATTGTGAACGAGGATCGCGTCCGAGCCGTTTCGCGCCATCGCGTCGACGATCGAGCGCGCGGCACCACCAGCGCCGAGAACCAACACCCGACTCCCCTCCACCGAAACCTCGGCTTCGCGGAGGGCATCACAGAGACCGTCCCCGTCGGTGCTGTATCCGACCAACTGTCCGTCATCCTTCTTCACGATGGTGTTGACGCTCGACAATGCCGCGGCCGAATCGTCGAGTCGGTCCACGAGTCCGGCGACGGCATCTTTGTGGGGCATCGTGACGCTCACACCGGAAATCGACGAACCACGCAACAACCCGATGAACGCTCCGAGCGTCTCGGACGAGACCCGCAACGCCGCGTAGGTCCAGTCGACGCCGGAACTGGAGAACGCCGCATTGTGAATGACCGGGGACAGACTTTGCTCCACGGGATCGCCGATGACCACGGCCAAACGCGTACGACCGGTGATGGGCTCCCGTCGTTCCGTCATCAGAGGACTCCCGCTGCTATGGCCGCTTGAACGTTGGCAAGGTGCTGGTCCAACGTCGCCGCGAAAACGTGTCGCCCGTCCTCGTCGGCCAACACATAGTAGAGATAGCGACATCGGTCGACCTCGGTGATTTGTGCACAGAGCGGATCACCGGCCGACGGATTCGGCGCCGGATCGAGGGCTGCCGCGATCGACTTTCGTCCCGGGTTGGCGATCGGTGTCGGCGGAAGGCCGAGGTAGAGGTAGGTGTTGTAGGGGCTGTCGATGGCCTTGAGATCGGCAAAGGGAAGAGCCGGATCCTGTCGGTAATACAGCGTGGCATCGATCTCGAGGGGCATTCCGGCCTCGAGGCGGTTGTAGATGACCCGAGCGATCAAGTCCCGATCATCGTCGAGCTTGGCCTCCCGCTCGATCATGGAGGCGATGATCAGAACGTCGTAAGGGCTTCGTCCCAGATCGCCGTCGTCGAGACCCTCTTGACGACCGACCCGCTCCATGAGTGAGATCATGTCGCGCAGAATCTGAGCGCTCGTGGAATCACCGGAAATCAAATAGGTGTCGGGAAACAGCAAACCCTCCAAACTCGAGATCGTGTCCGGTTGATACTTCGATCTGACGACCGACGCGGTCCCCTTCAGACCGGCGTCGGTGACGAAGTCCTCAACGTCGACTGAGCGCATCTCACCGGCGACCCGCTCGGCGATTTGATCGACGGTGAAACCCTCGGGAAACGTCATCTTGAAGTAGGTCTCGTTGGGTGGGGTTCGAAGAACGCGTAACAAATTGCCGAGGTGATCTCGGGGTCGCATGGTGTAGTACCCGGGGGTGATCTCGAGTCCACCTTTTTCACCGACGTAGCGCTCGAACACCGAGGAGTCGACGATGAATCCCGCGGTTTCGAGATCGAGGGCCAGGGAGCCGACGTCGGATCCTTCGACGACTCGAAAGACGTCGGCGGCCAACGGGTTGCCGGGAGGATTCACCTTGCGCAGGTACGTCAACTGATCGATACCGAACCACAACAGGCCGATCATGCCGATGCCGAGTCCCACCGAGACGATGACGCGCCGCCAACGCCTCCAGTTCGGAGATGCGATCCGAACCTCCGGAGTCAAACGATCATGATCGAGGTCCGTCATCGGGGACAGCCCCGGTCGAGCCATGACTGCAACATCACTGCCGCCGCAACCCGATCGACGTAGCGTCGACGACGACTCGCACTGATGCTGGCCTCCTTCAGGACACGATCGGCGGCCACCGTCGTCATCCGCTCGTCGAAGAGAATCACCGGCACATCGAGAAAGGTACCGAGAAGCCCCGCCTCTCGCTGGGCGGCCTCGGCGGCGACGCCGAGTTCGCCGTTCATTCGAAGGGGAAGACCGACAACCACGATCCCGATTTCCTCGTCCGAGACGATCCGCGCGAGGGCGGCGTGATCCGAGCGGACGGAACGCGAACGTTCGAGTGTCGACAGTGGCGTCGCGATCGTTCCACTGGGGTCGCTCGTGGCCAATCCGATCCTCTTGGTTCCGAGGTCGATGCCGAGTGCCCGCATCAGACCCCGGCTGCCTCCCGAGCCAGACGCAGGGCCTCGTCGAGCCCGGCGGGATTCTTCCCACCGGCGGTGACGACATCTCCCTTTCCCCCGCCTCCTCCGCCCACGGCCTTGGCCGCCTCCCGAATGAGCTGGGCGGCCGGCACGCGGAAAGAGGCCACGACCGCGCCGACCAGGGACACGCCACCGGTCGGGGAAACGCCCCCGAGCACGACGGCCTCGATGCCCGCTTGTTGCCGGATGGCCACGGCCAGATCGCGGAGATCGCTCGGCGAGAGATCGTCGACCCGGGCGATCACGACCCCGTCGACGGCCAGGCTCGACAACTCCGACGCCCGACCCGTCGCCACGCGTCCGCGGAGGACCTTGTTCTCGTCGTTGAGGGCCCGAATCTCGTCGAGTTTCTTCGACACACCCCCGACGATCTCCTCGACGGACGAACCCACGAGGCGTGCCGCCTCGGACAGGGATCCTTCCATCGATCGCGCCAACTCGAGAGTGCGCAATCCGGCCACGGCCTCGATACGGCGAAGGTTCGCGCCGATCGAGGATTCCGAGGTGATCTTGATGAGTCCGATGTCCCCGGTGGCCGACACGTGCGTTCCCCCGCACAATTCGATGGACGGTCCGGCCTCGAGAACACGGACCCGATCCCCGTACTTGTCACCGAAGAAAGCGATCGCGCCGCGCTGCAGAGCGGTCTCCTTGTCCGTTTCCTCGGATCGCACCTCGGTGTTGCGAAGGGTCACGTCGTTCGCGATTTCCTCGATGCGACACAACTCATCGACGGTGACCGCCGCATAGTGGCTGAAATCGAACCGGAGGCGATCGTCGTTCACGAGCGAACCGGCCTGCTTGACATGATCACCGAGGACCTCACGCAGGGCCCAGTGCAACACGTGCGTCGCAGTGTGGTGACGCCGGATGGCTGTGCGACGCGCGACGTCGATCTCTGCTTCGACCGCCTGGCCGACCTCGACGACGCCACCCGACGGACGGCACAGGTGACGATGCAAGCCCGGAAGGGCGAGCGTGGTGTCGAGCACCGAGAGGACTCCGTCAGGGCCGATGAGGGCACCGGTGTCGCCGACCTGTCCGCCACTCTCCGCGTAGAACGGAGTCCGATCCAGGAACACCTCGAGGGTTCCGTCCCCCGCTTCGAGGATGGCGACAACCGTGGACCGTGACGCAGCCTCGGTGTACCCGACAAACGTGGTCAGACCGGACGCATCGAGGATTTCACGGTACTGGTCCATGCGTTCCGGGCCATGGGAGGCACCTTTGCGTGCGGCCTTGGCCCGATCGCGTTGCCGACCCATTTCCAACTCGAAGCCCGGCACATCGACGGAGATGTTGCGCTCGGCGACGATCTCCTCGGTGACCTCGAGAGGGAACCCGTACGTGTCGTGAAGAAGGAAGGCCGTCGAACCAGAGATGCCTCGGGATTCCCGAACGGCCACGTCGATCTCATCAGAAAGGATCCCGAGTCCGGTCTTGAGAGTCTGACGGAAACGCTCCTCCTCCTTGCTCAGGACACCGAGGATGAAATCCCTTTGCCGAACCACGTCCGGATAGGCCTGTCCCATGACCGAAACGGCGGTGTCGACCAACGTGGGCATGACCGACGATTCGGTGCCCAACATGAAAGCGTGTCGCACCGCGCGTCGGATGATGCGCCGAAGCACGTATCCCCGTCCCTCGTTCGACGGGAACACACCGTCGCCGACCAGCATCGTGCTCGATCGTGCGTGTTCGGCGAGCACGCGCAGGCTGAAACTGGCGCGGTCCTCGTAGTCGCCGACGAGATAGCGGGCGCCGGTCACGGACTGGGCCGCCTCGACGATCGGAAACAGAGCGTCGGTCTCCCAGACCGAGTCCTTCTTCTGGATGAGGGTCAGAATTCGCTCCAGGCCGGCCCCCGTGTCGATGGACGGCTTCGGCAACAGGGTGCGGGAGCCGTCGGGAGCCTGGTTGTACTGCATGAACACCAGGTTCCAAAACTCCATGAAGCGGTCCCCATGGGGGTCGTTCAACGGACCACCGGGCGGACCGAAAGCCGAACCGCGATCGATGTGCAACTCCGAGCAGGGCCCGCAGGGACCGGTGTCGCCCATTTGCCAGAAGTTGTCGGCGTCGCCGAGGCGTTGGATGCGATCCATGGGCACGCCGACTTGTTCGTGCCAGATGCTCTCGGCCTCGTCATCACTGGTGTGGACGGTGACCCAGATACGGTCCCCGTCGAAGCCCAACCGCTCCGTGACCAGTTCCCAACTCCACGGGATGGCCGATTCCTTGAAGTAATCGCCGAACGAAAAGTTGCCGAGCATCTCGAAGAAGACCAAATGGCGCTTCGTTCGCCCGACATCATCGAGATCGTTGTGTTTTCCGCCGGCTCGCGCGCACTTTTGCACGGTCGCCGCCCGAGAGAAGGGCGCCACTTCGTCTCCGACGAAATACGTCTTGAAGGGAACCATTCCCGCGACCGTGAACAGAACGGTGGGATCGTGAGGAATGAGGCTGGCCGACTCCACTGCGGTGTGCTGACGCTCGGTGAAAAAGTCGGTGAACGCCCGACGAAGTTCGTTCGCCGTCGACGGCGCCGAGAGACGAGGAGAGGGCGAGGACGACGACGTCATGACAACCGAATCTTAGCCCGATGTTTTTCCTGCTCACGTGTGCTATTCGCCGGAGTTGCCCTAACCTGTCGGCGTGACCGAGTCGCTGCTTCCCTCTCACGATGCCGCCCGCATCTCCACCGCGCCTCGCAAGCCAGTTCGGATCGCCGGCCTGTCAGGACGTCACGAAGACCTGCACGAGATGATCGCCTTCGAGGATCCCGACGAGCAACGCACGTGGATGATCGATGCGACGTTCATGCGTAGTTCGTGGAGATGCATTTTCGGTGAGGGTTGTCAGGGGGTCTACGAGCGCCCGACTCCCGAGTTGAACCAGGGCTGTTGCTCCCATGGTGCCCACCTTGTGGATGAGGCCGACGTCGCCAACGTGGTGAAGCACGTCGTTCGACTGACTGATGAGCAATGGCAGATGAAGTCCAGAGCGAAGAAGAAGGGCTTCTTGAAAAAGCACAAGGACGGAGACACGAAGACCCGCCGTGTCGACGGGGCCTGCATTTTCCTGAATCGCCCGGGTTTCGAGGGTGGAGCGGGTTGTGCCTTTCACATCGCCGCCATGGAATCCGGGGAGCGTCCATTGGACTGGAAGCCCAACGTCTGCTGGCAGTTACCGATACGACTCGAGCACCACTCCGACACCAGCGGATGGGTGACGACCTTCGTCCGCGAATGGAAGCGACGGGACTGGGGGAACAACGGCGACGACCTTCATTGGTGGTGCACCGACACCCCCGACGCGTTCGTCGGCCGTGAGCCGGTGTACAAGTACCTCAAGGACGAGATGATCGAAACTGTCGGTCGTACGGTCTACGACTTGATGGTCGAGGTTCTCGAGCGCCCCGTCTCCGAGCCGTTACCCCACCCGGTCCTGGTGAAGCGAAAGAAAAGTTGACTCAGCCGGTTTTCTTGTAAGCCCGACGTCGATCCTCGAGTCCGAGGTGTCGCTTGCGAATGCGGATGCTCTTCGGGGTGATCTCCACCAACTCATCCTCGGCGATCCATTCGATGGCCGTCTCGAGGGTGTGGATGATCGGAGCGGCGAGCTTCACGCCGTCGTCATGGCTGTGGGTGCGGATGTTGTTCTTTTCCTTGGCGCGAACGGCGTTGACGACCATCTCATCACCACGGGAACTCTCACCGATCACCATGCCCTCGTACGTCTTGTCGCCGGGATCGACGAAAAGGGTTCCGCGCAACTGCAGATTGTCCAGGGCGTAGGCCGTGACCATGCCCTCGCGATCCGAAATCATGGCTCCACCGGTGCGGTGAGGCAGATCACCGCACCAAGGCATCCAGCCCGCGTGGTGTTGGTGGAGCATCGCGGTCCCGCGGGTCACGGTCAACAACAGTGAACGGAAGCCGATCAGTCCGCGACTCGGACATTCGAAGGTGACCACCGAGCGTCCGGGATCTCCCGGCCGCAGATCGACCACCCGTCCCTTGCGGGGGGCCAGAGCTTGGGTGACCGCTCCGACGTGCTCGTCGGGCACATCGCACACACCCCGCTCGAGGGGCTCGAACTTCTTGCCGTTGGCCTCCTTCGTGATCACCTCGGGGCGGCTGACCTGGAGTTCGAATCCCTCGCGCCGCATCGATTCGATGAGGACGGCCAATTGCAACTCTCCGCGACCGGCGACCTCCATGACCTCGGCCGAGTCCGTGGGGTGCAACTTTATGGAGACGTTGCCAAGCACCTCTTTGTGCAGACGGTCGAGCAAGTGTCGGCTGGTGAGATACTTCCCATCGCGACCGGCGAAGGGCGAAGTGTTCACGCCGAAGGTCATCCGCAGCACGGGCTCATCGACCGTCAGGCGAGGCAAGGGAATCGGACTGTCGATGGATGCGATGGTGTCACCGATTTCCACCTCGGGGAACCCGGCCACCACGAACAGATCGCCGGCGAACAACACGTCCTGCTCCACGCGCCCCACCCCGGAATACGCCATCAACTGCGCCAAACGCCTTTTCAGCGGGGGCTGACCCTCGACAAACTCCTCCTCCAACAGCGCGACCATTTCGCCCTTGCGCAGTGCACCCTGATAAATCCGACCCACGGCCAAACGACCCAAGTATTCCGAGGCGTCGAGGTTCGTCACCAAAGCCTGCAAGGGAGCATTCGGGTCTCCGTCGGGGGCTGGAATACACCGAAGAATGGCGTCGAGCAGGGGCGACAAATCAGCGTCGGCCGGCGGCATTCCGAGCCCGACCATGGCTCGACCCTCGCGGGCCACCGCTGAGACCACCTCGAACTCGATGTGATGGTCAGCCGCCTCGAGATCGATGAAGAGTTGGTACACCTCGTCGAGCACTTCTTGGGCTCGGGCGTCGCCTCGGTCGACCTTGTTGATCACGACGACGGCTGGAAGATCCCGGGCCAAAGCCTTCTGCAACACGTAACGGGTTTGAGGAAGCGGGCCCTCGGCTGCATCGACCAGAAGAAGGATTCCGTCGACCATTGTGAGGGCCCGCTCGACCTCGCCCCCGAAGTCGGCATGGCCGGGGGTGTCGACCAAGTTGATCTTGGTGTCTTTCCACGTGATGGAGGCCGCCTTGGCCAAGATCGTGATGCCACGCTCACGCTCCTGATCGTTGGAGTCCATGACCCGATCCACGACCTGTTGGTGCGCGGCAAACGTACCCGTGGCTCGAAGCAGGGCATCGACGAGGGTGGTCTTACCGTGGTCGACGTGAGCGACCAAGGCCACATTTCGGAGTGGGTTCGTCATACCAGTCTTGAAACGAGAAATCACTTCTCGTCGGCATCGTCACTTTCGACGGTATCGCTGGCCTCGTCAGCTGGATCCTCGTCCTCATCCTCGTCGTCGAACACCACGCCGTACTTCTCGGCCAACGCCGCGTACTCGTCGTCTTGCGATTTCGGACCCCGATCGGACCCTCCGAGTCCGAGGTCGAAAGCGCTGGGACCGGCTTGCTTCAGTTTGCGCGCTTCTTCGAAACGACGATGACGACCCTTTTTCACGGCAGGGCTCCGAACTGGTGTGGGGACTGGGGTGGATGTGCGAACAGGGTGACGCCCCGACGGTGAACGACGTCCACCATTCGCGCCCCGAAGTGTAGTTCGCCGAGCGGTCGCCAACGGGGTATCTGCGCCACAAAAACCCGTTTCGTGCGATTCGACCGGCCCCAGTGGACCGATCGGTGTGATTCAGGTCTCGGCGGAGAACCCCTCGGGGGACACCGACGTGAGCCTCAATCCCCCTCGGCCGTCGAACGACAGACCCGAACGGCCCGCCAACAGGTCCTCGATCTGTGCTCCGACCAGGTCCCGACGCCAGCCTCCCGACAAACGAGCACCCACGTCGCGTCGCAGGAGGGCGACGATGTCGTGTCGCGTGGCCAACAAGGCGGTGTCCACATCGTGGGTCCGCGCAACCTCACTGATCCAGGCCGATACCAACGTGATCGCCGGTCGAAGGCTCCGATCCAAGTCCTCACCTTCGAAGGTCGGGAGATCGGCACGACGCTCTCGGCCTCGTGCGACCGCTTCGAGGATTTCGGACCCGATCGGCCCTCGAGTGTGCCGTTCATCGACCCCGCGCGCCTGAGCGAGTTCGGCAATCGACGAGGGGTCGCGCTGCGCGACACCGTGCAGCGCCAAATCGGGCAGAACCAGTCGGGGCGGAATGTCGCTGGCCATGGCCCGTCTCTCGCGCCACTCGGCCAGGGACGCCAAGATTCCCCGAGTCCGTGGCTTCAGCCCGCGCAGGTCCTTCTGTCTCAACCAGGCATCGGCGGGATCCGCCGGACCCGCAGGGCGGGTTCGTAAATCCTCGCAGGCTTCCTCAGCCCACGAGAGACGGCCACGAACTTCGAGTTCATGTCGAAACCGATCGTGTAACTCGAGGAGGTGTTCGACATCGGACGCCGCGTACGACAGTTGGCCCGCGGTGAGGGGGCGTCGCAACCAGTCCGTCAACCGATCCCCCTTCGGAAGGGCGACCCTCAATTCGGCATTGACGAGCGACGCCAGCGACGGAGTCGAAAATCCCAGGAATCCGGCGGCGATCTGGGTGTCGAAAATGCGACGTGGAATCATTTCGACGGCGTGGGTCAGAACGTCCAAGTCCTGTTGTGCCGCGTGGAGAACGATCAGGCTTCCATCACCAAAAACTTTCGTTATCGGCGCGATGTCGACGGCCAAAGGATCGATGATGGCGACACCACCGGACCACGCCACCTGAACCAGGGCCAGTCGCGGGAAATACGTACGCTCGCGATGAAACTCGGTGTCGAGGGCGATTCGGGGCTCGGAGACGAGAACGTCGAGCAGATCGTTCAACTTTTCTCCGGAGTCGACGAGGAGGAAAGTCACCGTGGTGACGATCCCTCGATGACGTCACGACCACTCATGATCCAGGCCGACGTTCCCCCGGCCACATTTGCCACGTCGAGCCCCAGGCCGGCAAGGTGGCCACACGCTCTGGCGCTCCGACCACCGACTTGGCAGATCAGCAACGTGCTGCCACCCCGTGGATCGCGGCATTCGTCGACCCGCTGGGCGAGTTCGGAGAGCGGAACCGAGATGGCCCCACGCACATGACCGGCCGCGTACTCATCCGACTCACGAACGTCGACCAAGAACACCCCGGCCGAGAGTCGGACCTCCAACTCGTCGACATCGATCTCCCCGAAAGCCGCATCAGTCACTCCGTCAGGCTAACCGAGGTCCTCGGGGCGGTTGACGTTGCGCAGCACCTCGGATGGGAATTCGACACTGGCCACCCGGAGCAAACTCGTCATGTTGCGAAGGGAGCGTCTCTCCAACATCAGCTCTCGATCGATCGTCTGGATCGAGGAACGTCGCCACCATGCGAACAACGGCTGTGGGCCCTCGGAACACGTCGCGAGGATCACGTCGTCGAAGGGATGGTCCGCCAACGCCTCACGCATGCGCGCGATCGCGACGCGATCGACGGCGATCAGATCGACCGCGAGGACCAGGGTCCACTCCTCCTCGGCCGTCTTCAAAGTCGTCCTGATCCCTTCGAGCGGACCGCGGCCCACCACGAGATCCGGTACGTGCTCACAGGGAACACCGTGGAAGCGATCCCCAGAACCTCCGACCAACCTGACGCTCAGGAAACCCGAATCGCCGAGTAAACGCGCCATCCGTGTCGCTGCCGGCTGTTCGTCGATCTCCATCAGGGCTTTGTCCCGCCCCATTCGCGAAGAGGCTCCTCCGACGAGGATCACCGCCGACGTGGACGTCATCGGGTCAAACCTCGACCGGAACACCACCCGGCTCGAGTTGGAGAACGAAGAGCCGGCAACGCTCGGCCTCGTCGAGTTCTCCGATCGCATCGGCCATCGAGCCGAGGCGACTCAGGGCCCGTAGAAAGCCGCGATTGGGTTCATGGCTCCAGCGCACGTACCCCGAACCACGCCAACCGTTCTGACGCAGGAGGTCGAGCCCCCGGTGATACGCGACTCGGTAACACGCATACCGTTCGATGTCATCGCGACCCTCATCACCCAAGGCCACCCATGCGTCGATCCAACGGGGGTGCCGAGCCACGACATCGGCGACCAGTCGTCGCCTCTGCGACCCGTCGGCCTCCATTGCCCTCATCAACTCGGCACGCACGGCCGCGTCGACCTCGGGCAACGTGACCGAGGGGGGTCCTTGGGGGGAAAGGTTGATGGGGTTCTGCGACATGGAGAAAATCTTACGGCGCACGGGAATTGTCCGCTGACACGCCCCGTTTTTCCGTAGCCTGCACCTTGTGCGTGCGTTGTTCGCCCTGTCCGTCGACCAGTTGAAGAACATTTCCCTGGCGGGAGTCGTCGCTCCGATCGTCATCGGTCTACTCCTGATGAAATTCGTGGCCAAGGCGATGGTTCGAACCGTCATCATGGTGATCGCCGTGGTGTTGGCGGTCGCCGTCTACTCTCAGCGGCAGGAAATCTCCGAGTGTTACGACGACGCGCGCTCTGGTGACGCTGTCGTCGACACCGAGATCACCTGCACCTTTTTCGGCCAGGACGTCTCCCTGTCCCCCTAATCGGACTCACGCGCGGCGGGCACCTCCCATGAACCCGTTTCGAGGCGTCGGATCAGGGGAAGAACCAATCGCTCGAAGAAGCGCTCGGGGCTCGACGAATGAGCATTGTGATGGGCTCCGGGCATCACCACCAGACGTCCGTCGTCGGACAACTCCGAGACGATGCGGGCCGATCGAAGAAAATCGTTGCGGGATTCGGCGCCACAACCCGACATCACCGGACAGTCGAGGTGCGCCCGCTTCCACGGCGGTCCGAGCCGCAAAGAGATCGACTCCGCTCGTAATGCGACACCCTCGGCTCGCCGCGAATCTTTGGTGCGACGGGGCAAACGATCCCATCGCTCCCGACCGACCATGTGTCGCATGAAGGCCTCGGCCGCGTCCTCGGGAGTCGCGGCCCCGGCCGCCAGCGAACCACCACCGCCTGTGGACCACCATGGCTCCCAACTCATCGGGGACTCGTAGACGACGAGTCCGCGGAACAACTCGGGTCGTGTTGCCGCAAGACCGAGAGCGATCGACCCGCCCAGACTGTGGCCCACGACCACGCTCGGGACGGCTCCGATGACGATTCGGAGATCCTCCATGTGCGCCGCAAGGCTTCGATCTCCGGGGGCCCGAAGTGACCGCGCGTAACCCTGTCGATCATAGGTGACGACTTCGCCGTGTGGTCGAAGATGCTTCACGAGTCGGGCGAAGCCACCCTCGCGGTCCATCGAGCCGTGCACTAGAACGAACCGATGAGGACCACCCTCGTGACGGGAGACGTGCAAACCGGAGTCTCGTCGGACTGTGGGCTCGGTGGTCACACCTGATTATCTAGTCGGTCATGGAGATGATCCTCGTGCGTCACGCCATTCCGGTTCGGCGCGAGGTCGAATCCGGAGCCGCCGATCCCGAGTTGTCGTCCTCCGGAGTCAGCCAGGCCCGGCTCATGGCCCTCTATCTGGGAGAGGAGGGAATCGATGCGCTGTACACCAGCCCACTACGTCGGGCCAAACAAACCGCCGACGCCCTGACCCTGGTGACGGGACTCACCGCGGTCGAAGTCGACGGGGTTGCCGAGTTCGACCGTCACAGCAACGAGTACGTGCCCATCGAGGAGTTGAAGGCGACCAACGACCCTCGTTGGCAGGAAATGTTGAATGGTCGGTGGCCTTTGGTGCCTGAAGATGAAGAGGATTTCGGGTCTCGGGTCGTGGCCTCGGTGGAGAGGTTGATCGAGCAGCACCCGTCGCAAAAAGTGGTCGTCGTGTGCCACGGGGGTGTCATCAACGCCTATGCCGCCCATGTCCTCGGACTGCCGCTGACTGCACAACAATCGTTCTTTTATCCGAATTACACGAGCCTTCACCGTTTCGCCGCCGCCCGCAGCGGTGAGCGGAGCATCGTGACTCTCAACGAAACCTCGCATTTGCGGGGCTCCGGTCTTCCGATCGGTCTGTTCCAGCGTTGAATCCGGTAGAACGATCGACATGGCCGTCGACGACCTGATCACCCATCTCGATCACTGCGTCTCCCCCGCGCACACCACCGCGTTCTCGGCGAATCGCCTGTCCGCGGTGGGCTTCGAAGAGGTGGGCTTCGACTCTTGGGGGACACATCTCCCGTTCCGAGGGTTCGTGCGGTCGGCCGGGCTTCTCCTGGCCTGGTGCGGCTCGGGTGGTCCATTCCGCATCGTCGGAGCCCACACCGACAGCCCGACGCTACGGATCAAGCCCCACCCCGATACCGGTTCGCACGGCTGGAAGCAGATCGCCGTCGAGGTATACGGCGGAATTCTCAATAATTCGTGGCTCGATCGCGATTTGGCGGTCGCGGGTCGACTGGTCCTGAACGATGGGCGCTCGGTGCTCGTCGACACGGCGGATCCGGTGGCTCGAATTCCCCAATTGGCCGTGCACCTCGACCGTGAGGTGAACGAGCGGGGTCTCATCTTGGATCGTCAGATACATCTCGCCCCCGTCTGGGGCCTCGGAGCACCGTCACCCGGGGAGTTCTTGCGATTCCTGGCCGACAAAGCGGGGGTCAGTCCGACCTCGATCTCCACGCACGACCTGGTCATGTACGACACGACACCGGCGCGACTGTTGGCCAACGGAACCCTGCTCGCGTCGGGACGTCTCGACAATCAGGTCTCCTGCTGGGCCGCGGTTCGGGCCATTTGCGACGTCGCTGATTCTGGCACCGCGGAGAACACCTTCGTCATCGCGCTCTTCGACCATGAAGAGGTCGGCAGCGAGTCGACTCATGGCGCCGCCGGCCCCCAACTCGATCGACTCTTGCACGCCCTGCACGGCGCCACGGACGGCTCTTTGCGAGACCGTTGCGCGAGATCGCTCTGCGTCTCGGCCGACAATGCACACAGCGTTCACCCGAACTACCCCGAACGACACGAGCCCGGGCATCGCCCGATCGCCAACGGAGGGCCGGTCATCAAGTCGAATGCCAATCAGCGCTACGCAACCACGGCCGAGACGGCCGCACTGTTCGAACGGGCCTGCACGATGGCCGAGGTCCCGTACCAATGGTTCGTCAGCAAGAACACCATGCCCTGCGGATCGACCATCGGTCCGATCACCTCGACCAGGCTCGGAATACCGACCGTCGACGTCGGTGTCGCTCAACTGTCGATGCATTCGGCGCGAGAGCTGTGCGGTGCACTCGATCCCGATTTTTTGGTGCGGGCGTTGACGGCTCTCGGTCGTCTGTGACCCCCCGTCGGAGATTCGGCTTCAGCCTCTCGCCAATCGGCGCGACTCGTCGAGAAGTTCTTGAAGACGCTGGTGCAGAAGGGTCGATATCTCCTTCACCGCTGCTCGGGGCATGCGCCCGTCGACCGACGCGGGAGCCGCTATCGGCTGCCCGATGACCACCACGACCTTGTGGGGGTAGAGGAACTTGGCCCCCTTGCCCATCGCCCGATCACTGCCTCCGATACCCACCGGGACGATCGGCACACCGGCCTTGCAGGCGATGTACGCCGCGCCATCCATGAGAGGCTCGACGAGCGGGCCGCTCTTGCGCTCCCCCTCCGGAAACAACACCAACGGCTCACCCGCTCGGAGAACCTGGATTCCCCGCGTGACGGCTTGTCGGTCGGCCGAGCCGCGAGTCACCGGAAACGCACCCAGAGCCGACAGGATCCATCCGACGGTGCCGTTTCTCCACAGCGAGTCCTTACCCATGAATCGCAAACGGCGACGGGTGCAGGCCGACGCGATCGGAGTGTCGATGTAACTACGGTGCACCGGCGCCAGCACATAAGCACCAGTGGTGGGGATGTTCCGTCGACCGTGGATTCGCATTCGACAATACGTACGCAGAATGAGCGTGACCAAAGAACGAACGAACGAGTAGAAGAGCCGACTTCCCCGACCGTTTCCCGCCAGATACGACTCGACCTCGCTCACGATCCAATCGCCGTCCGACGCTGCGCGATCATCGTGACGATCTCCTCCACGACAGCTTCGACGGATCGTCCCGCGGTGTCGACCACGATCGAATCGGACGAAGCGGACAACGGACTGTCGGAGCGAGAACTGTCCTTGAGATCCCTCTGAATGATGGCCTTCTCCATTTCGTCGACATCTCCTCCGACCTCGGCGACCCGACGCTCGGCCCGAACCCGCGGTGACGCGGTCAGGTACACCTTCAACAAGGCATCGGGAAAAACGACGGAGCCGATGTCGCGTCCCTCGATGACCCCTCCGGCTCGCGCGAGCCCCCATGCTCGTTGTAGGTCGCGCATGACCTGTCGCACGGCGGAGTTCGCCGCCACCGTGCTGACCGCCGCCGTGACCGCATCTCCGCGAATCGACTCCGAGATGTCGACACCGTCGACCGAGGTCCGCCCGTGGGCCACTCGAAGGCGAATCGTCCCCGCCAGGGCCGCCACCGCCTCGGTGTCCTCGAGCGCGACACCCCGAGAGATCGCAGCATGGGTCACCGCACGGTACATGGCCCCGGTATCCAGGTATTCCAACCCCAATCGTGAGGCCAGAGAGCGCGACACGGTCGACTTTCCCGCACCGGCGGGACCGTCGATAGCGACGATGAGGGGTGTGGAACTCATGTCACCAACTGGTACCGAGGGGGCGTCCTTCGTCGTAGCCCGTCGAACCTTGGACACCGACCACCGCCCGCTCACGGAACTCACTCATCGTCGCCGCGCCCGCATAGGTGAACGAACTCCGAACTCCGGCCACGATCTGGTCGATGATGTCCTCGACGCCGGGTCGCTCGGGATCCAGATACATCCGCGAAGTCGAGATGCCCTCCTCGAAGAGCTCCTTGCGAGCACGATCGAACATGGCCTCGGAGCGCGTGCGGTTCCGAACCGCCCGATTCGACGCCATGCCAAAGTTCTCCTTGTAGAGCCGACCGTCCGGATCCCGGAGGGTGTCGGCCGCCGATTCGTACGTACCCGCGAGCCACGAGCCGAACATGACACTCCCGGCGCCCGCCGCCAATGCCAACGCCACGTCGCGTGGATAACGCACACCACCGTCGGCCCACACGGATTTCCCGGCGGCGCGGGCTTCCGCGGAACATTCGAGGACCGCGGAGAACTGCGGCCGACCGACACCGGTCATCATGCGGGTGGTGCACATCGCGCCCGGGCCCACCCCGACCTTCACGATGTCGGCTCCCGCCGAGATGAGGTCACGGGTGCCGGCGGCGGTCACCACGTTCCCCGCCACCACCACCGCGTTGGGCGCGGCCCGACGAACGGCCGCGACGGCGTGGATCATGCGGGTTTGATGCCCATGGGCGGTGTCAACCACCAGCACGTCGACTCCGAGGGCGGCCAGGTCTCGGGCCTTGCACGCCGGGTCACCATTCACCCCGATCGCCACGGCCGTGAGAAATTCGCCCTTGGCGTTGAACGACGGTCGGTACAGGGTGGACCGCAGGGCCCCCTTGCGGGTCACGCAGCCCAGAAGACGCCCGTCGGCGTCGATCACGGGTGCGGCAGTGAGTCGCTGTCCCGAGAGTTGATGGAACACCGATTCCATCGACGTGCCATCGGCGACCGACAGGAGTTCGGTTGACATCACGTTGTGAAGTTGAGTGAACCGGTCGTATCCCGCGGCATCGGCCTCGGTGAAGATGCCCCGAGGCCGTCGTTCAGCGTCCACGATGATGACGACACCGTGAGCCCGCTTGTGAATCAAGCCGAGAGCCTCACCGACGGTGTCGGTCGGAGCCAAGGTGATCGGCGTCTCGTAGATCGGGTGGCATCGCTTGACGAAACCGACCACGTTGGCGACGACGTCGAGGGGGATGTCCTGCGGAAGAACGACCAGACCCCCACGACGACCGACGGTTTCGGCCATCCGTCGTCCCGCCACAGCGGTCATGTTGGAGACGACGACGGGGATGGTCGTACCGACACCATCGGTCGTGGAAAGGTCCACGTCGAGTCGAGAGCCGACATTCGACAGGCTCGGAACCATGAAGACGTCGCTATAGGTCAGATCGTGAGCGGGCGGGGTCTCGTTCAGGAATCTCATGTTGTGTCCGACTTCTCCACTGGACGGACCCGAAACGGGCGGGACGACCGCTTCAGGCTAGGGGCTATCTTGGACGCCGTGGGACATCCCGTCGTTTTGGTACATGGATGGGGTGGTTCCTTCGAGACCACGTGGCGCTCATCGGGGTTCGTCGATCTCCTGCAAGATGCCGGGCGCACCGTCATCGGGATCGATTTGCTCGGACATGGAACCGCTCCGAAACCCCACCAACCGGCGGCGTACGCCGACCTGACCACGCGGATCCTGGAGCGACTTCCTGACGATCCGGTCGACGCGGTCGGCTTCTCGTTGGGTGCACTGACCCTTTTGAGATTGTCGATCGATCATCCGGGACGTTTGTCCCGACTCGTCCTCGCTGGCATCGGTCGTAACGCCGTCGAGCCCAACGACCCCGAATCCCACCAACGGCTCGTCGCGGCGCTCGAAGGTGCACCCTCGGACGAGGACAATCTGTCCCGTTTGTTCGTTCAGTACGCCGATCAACCGGGCAACGACAAGGTGGCCTTGACGGCCATCATGAAACGCGAGCGATCACCGTTCGGCGACGACGAACTCGCCCGAATCTCCTGCCCCACACTCGTGGTGATCGGTGACCGTGATTTCGCCGGGCCGGGTGAACCCCTCAGTTCGAGAATCGCCGACTCTCGACTCGTGACCTTGCGTGGTGTCGATCATTTCGCCACCACCGGTGACTTCGGCTTCTTCGACGCGGCCTTGGAATTCCTCGGAGCACTCCCCTCGTGAGCACATCGGGTGTCGATGTCGACCGCGCGGCGCGTCTCTTGCTCGGCGGAGGTGTCGTGGCGATTCCCACCGAGACGGTGTACGGACTGGCTGCGACGGCCCGCGATGCCATCGCGGTCCGACGGGTCTACGACCTCAAAGGCCGCCCCGCGTCCCATCCCCTCATCGTTCACTTTGCCGACGCCGATGGAGCGGGAGAATGGGCGCAGCATTGGTCGCCGGAGACCGACGCTCTGGCCCAACGGTTCTGGCCCGGGCCGTTGACCTTGATCGTCGAACGAGCCGATTTCGTTCCTGATTTCGTGACCGGAGGGCTCTCGAGCGTGGCCCTTCGGGTACCGGATCATGCCCTGACTTTGCAGTTGCTCCGTGTGGTCGGTGACGGACTGGCGGCGCCCTCGGCCAACAAATTCGGCCTGGTCAGCCCGACCACCGCCCAACACGTTCGTGCCGACCTCGGAAACGGGGTCGATTACGTTCTCGACGGTGGTCCGTGTCGCATCGGTGTGGAGTCGACCATCGTCGATTGCACGGTCGATCCCCCTCAGATTCTGAGACCGGGAGCCGTCACGGTCGAGGACATCGAAACGGTCATCCGATCGGTTGCTGCATCATCGGGACCGAGTCGAGCACCGGGAATGTTGAGCAGCCACTACGCACCGAAGTGCCGATTGGTCCTCGTCGAGTCGGGCGCTCGACCCACCGAGCCGATGTCAGGATCCACCCGAACCTTGGACGCGAGGGTGAATCCGAGCACGTTCGCCCGCGAAATGTACGCCGAATTGCGACGAGCCGACGACGACGGCATCGACAGCCTCCTGATCGAACTCCCCGAGCCTCGAGGTATCGGACTGGCGATTCGCGATCGTCTGTCGAAGGCCGCCGCGGGTCGTTAACTCCGCGCGTCGAGAGAGTTGATTTCACGCACGATCAAATCGCGAATGCGCTCGATCTGGTCAGGGTGTGAAAGATCCGAGGTCAACGACACCGTGCTGGAGCCAGCATCGGGCACGATCTCCGCGCGACACCAGACGCGATCACCTGATCCATCGACGTCCGTGAGCACGAACTCGACAACGTAGGGAGGCTCATCTTCCATGATCTCCCCGATCGACAGCACGGCCAACGACAAAGCCTCGTGGGCCTCCACCGGCAACACGTCGATGACGAAAGACGGGTGATCGACCACGACCGTGCGGGGGACCCGTCCCGAGTTCGGAACCGTCGGGGCAGCCGTCGCGGCACCGTCCTGCGCGAGACTCGTCAGCAGGTCATCGGCGGCCTGATTGATCCGGGCCATGAGCGCGGCATCTCCTCCACGATCGGGATGATGAAGAAGGGACAAACGTCGACGAGCCTCCATGATCTGAATCCGAGTCGCCGGCGGCGAGAGACCGAGCAGGAGGTGACTGTCCGACGTCGTCATCGCGGACCTCCCGAATGACGCGTGCCGTCGGGGTCCCGGGCCCACGAGGCCCTCGTGCCCCACCCGTCCTCGAAGACGACGTCATCGAGAGGCTTCCGTCGAACCGGACCATGCGAACCACGTGGTTTGCCAAGAGTGATGCAAGCCGACAGCGCAACCTCGTCGGGGATTTCGAGCAGGCGACGAAGCTCGGGTTCGACGGCTTGATGCCACATGGTGAGAGCCCCTCCGTAACCCAGAGCTCGCGCCGCCAACAGGAGGTTCTGACACGCGGGATACACCGAAGCCCCCTCGTAAGGATTCGGATCGCGGTACCGAACGAGGCAAACCAACACCACGACCGGGATGGACTCGAAGTTGTCGACGTAGTCCTGCATGGCCCGAGCCTGACGAGCTTTGGGAGAGTCCGGATCGAGACCCGATCCGCTGTCGTATCCGTCCTGACGCTCCTTGGACCTCCAACCAAGCCGGAACGAGTCGCCGAGAAGCGCCTTGGCTCGCGTTGCTCGGGGCCCCTCGACGAGGGTCAAGAACCGAACAGGTTGGCGGTTCGAACCACTCGGCGCCCGCGTGGCATGCCACAAGATCGTGTTCAAATCCTCTGACGGAATGCGTTCGGGCGTGTAGCGGCGAATGGTGCGAGTGCTCGCCAAACCCGCGAGTAGGTCGAGCGGGGGGTCTTCATTCACCGGATCCATCGATGGGGCAATCAGCGACCAGTGAAGTTGGCGGGACGCTTCTCCATGAAGGATGCCACGCCCTCTTTGAAGTCCTTGGTACGGAACAACGGCAACAACTGCAAGAACACGTGGTGGATGTTCTGCTCGAAGGTCTCGGTCTCCGCGGCGCGCATCATCCTCTTGATGGCGCGAACCGCAAGAGGAGCGTTCGCGGCGATCTCGGCGGCCATGGCGTAGGTTCGTTCGACGAGTTGGTCCGGATCGATGACATGGTTGACCAAACCGAGATCGAGGGACTCCGAGGCGGTCAGGGTGCGACCGGTGAAGCAGATCTCGGCCGCTTTGGCGTACCCGACGATGCGCGGCAACAACCAGGTTCCCCCGCTTTCGGGGAGGATTCCCCGTTTGGCGAACCCCGGTGCCAGTTTGGCGGCCGACGATGCCAGTCGGATGTCGCAACCAAAAGCGAGATCGAGACCGTACCCAGCCGCCCCGCCATTGATGCAAGCGATCGTCGGCGTGTCGAGGTTGTGCAGAACCACGGGGGGTGCCGTGCGTATGTCGAGTTCGCCTCCGAGGTCTCCACCAGCGTCGAGAACCCCGAGCGATTCCTTCTGGCCCATCTGGGCCGCCAGATCGAGACCGGCGCAAAAAGCTCGTCCGGCACCGGTGAGCACGATGCAGCGCACATCGCGCGCCCGGTCCGCACGGAGTAGGTGCTCGGAGAGTTCTTCCAGCATGGCGCCAGAAATTGTGTTCATCCGCTCGGGGGCGTTCAGGGTGATGGTGGCAACGTGATCGGCCACCCCGTACAGGACTTCGCTCATGTGGAAACCGTACTGCTTTGGGCAAATACCCCCAGCACCGAGGTTTCACCGGGTCGCGTGAGCGGTAACATGATGGCTCCAATCAGATGGGGCTCACGCCCCGTATCTCCATAGGGGGAGAAACAATGCAGAAGACCAGCGCACGCCGCTTTGGCGCTCTGCTCGTCGGTTTGGCACTCGTGGGCGCTGTGGCCTGCGGTGGCGACGACGAGGAGACGCCGGCGACTGAAGCACCATCCACTGAGGCTCCCAGCACTGAGGCTCCGTCAACCGAGGCTCCGGCCTCCGGTGGCGAACTCGAGGGCCTCAAGGGCACCACTCCTCTCGTCGAACTCGCCGACGAGTGGAAGCAGGCCGTCAGCGACTTTTGGGTCTCCGAGGGCAACGAAGCGCTCGATGACTGGAGTTACGCCGCGGAGTCGTACGACTCCGTGATGCTGATCGCTCTCGCCGCCGAGGCGGCCGGGACCGACGGTTCGGCTCTGGCCGACAAGATTGTCGCTGTGTCCAAGGACGGAGAAAAGTGCTCCGATTGGACGACCTGCGTCGAACTCATCAGGGCCGGCACGGACGTCGACTACGAAGGTATCTCGGGTCCGAACACCCTGAACGGCAATGGTGAGCCCCTCGAGGCCTCCTACGGCGTTTTGAATTTCGGCGCGGATAACCGTATCGACGATGATCTGACCACCTACATCCCCGCCGCTGCGCCCGAGTCGGCCGTTTTGCCGCTCGACAGCGCTGGTGTGGAGCGTGAGGGTGACGGTGTCTTGAAGCTTGGTGGACTCCTCCCCGAGACCGGCTCGCTCGCCTTCCTTGGCGCACCAATGATCGCCGGAGTGGAGTACGCCGTCAGCATCATCAATGATGGTGGCGGCGCGCTGGGCAACCCGGTCGAGTACTCACCGGGAGACTCGGGTGACACCAGTACCGACACGGCCAGCGTGACCGTCGACCGCCTCATCAGCGAAGAGGTAGACGCCATCATCGGCGCGGCCTCTTCGTCGGTGTCGCTCACCGTCATCGACAAGATCACCCAGGCTGGCATCATCCAGTTCAGCCCGGCCAACACCTCGTTGAAGTTGTCCGACTACGCCGACAACGGTCTCTATTTCCGTAACGCTCCCCCGGACAGCCTCCAGGGTGCGGTGCTCGCAGGTATCGTCGCCGAAGATGGAAACGCCTCGGCGTACATCATCGCTCTCGACGACGCCTACGGAACGAGCCTGGCCGATGTCGCCGAAGAGGTTCTCGGCGCCTCGGGCGTCGAGGTGCTCGGCAAGAAGATCTACGACCCGGCGGCGACATCGTTCGACGCCGAAATCGCAGAGATCGTCGCCGCCGATCCGGACGCCATCATCATGATCTCGTTCGACGAGGCCAGCCGCATCTTGCGGACCATGGTCGAGAACGGGATCGGGCCCAAGAACAAGGCCGTCTACGGTGTGGACGGCTTCATCGGTAACGCGCTCGGCGAGAATTTCGACGCCGGCAAGTGATCCCGTAGTTCTTCGGAACTGGAAGGGCCCCCGGGAAACCGGGGGCCTTTCCCTTGGTCCGCGACGAGCCCCGACCCGACCCTCAGAGACGACCTGCGGCGTCTCAGCCGCCGGTCGCCTTGACCAGCGTTCCGAGGTACAACTCGATCACGTTGGGATCGCCGAGTAGTTCGCGTCCGGTTCCGGTGTAAGCATTGCGACCCTGATCCAGCACGTACCCGCGATTCACCACCTGCAGGCACCGTCGAGCATTCTGCTCGACCATGAGAATCGCGACCCCGCTCTTGTTGATCGCTCGACACTGCAGGAAGACCTCGTCTTGAAGAACCGGCGACAATCCGGCCGAAGGTTCGTCGAGCAGCAAGATCTTGGGTTCGAGCATGAGTGCTCGGCCCATCGCCACCATTTGGCGCTCGCCCCCCGAAAGTGCCGACGCACGCTGACCGACTCGGTCGGCGAGCTTCGGGAATATCGACGACACGAATTCGAAACGGTCCTTGAACAGCGACGGCTTCAAGAAGCAGCCCATCTCCAGGTTCTCGCGAACCGTGAGGCTGGGGAAGACGTTCTTGGATTGCGGCACGTATCCGACACCCTGCGGCACCAAGTCGTGGGCTCGACGTCCGGTGATGTCCTCTCCGTTGAGACTGACCGAACCCGATCGGATTTTGCACAGGCCGAGAACGGCCTTCAAGAGGGTGGATTTTCCGGCACCGTTCGGGCCGATGATGCCCACGAACTCCCCCACTCGAACCTCGAGGTCGCACCCGTTCAGGATGTTCACCTCGGGGACGTAGCCAGCGACGAGTTCGCGAGCATCGAGAACGACATCGCTCATGCTTCCTCCTCCAGCAAGGATCGCCCCTGATGGGCCCCGAGGTAGGCGTCGATCACGGCCGGATTGCGCGAGATGTCGTCAGGCGTGCCCTCGGCGATGATTCGCCCTTCGGCCATCACGATCACCCAGTCGCTGATGTCGTGGACCATGTCCATGTCGTGCTCGACGAACAACACGGTCATACCCTGGTCGCGGAGATCGCGAATGTGGTCATTCAGGTTTTGCTTGAGGGCCGGATTCACGCCGGCCATGGGCTCATCCAGCATGACCAACGTCGGTTCGATCATGAGTGCGCGGGCCATCTCCAGTAGTTTGCGTTGTCCGCCCGAAAGCGCACCCGCGTACTCATCACGCATGTGGGACAGATTGAAGCGCGCGAGAAGCGCCTCGGCTCGTTCGGTGATGTCGGCCTCCTGTGAGCGCCAGCGCGCGCCGAACAAACCGTTCCACCACTTCTCACCCACTTGTCCGGTCGCGCCGAGGCGCATGTTTTCGATGACCGACAACTTGGTGAGGCTCTTGGTCAACTGAAAGGTTCGCACCATTCCCATTGCGGCCGTGCGGTGGGATGGCACCTTTTCCATCGAACGCCCATCGAAGACCCAGGTTCCGGTGTTCGGAGTGTCGAACGAGGTTACGAGGTTGAAAAGGGTCGTCTTGCCGGCTCCGTTGGGACCGATCAGCGCCGTGATCGAGCCTCGCTGAACTTCGAGATGTGCCACGTCCACCGCCACGAGTCCGCCGAATTCTCGTCGCACGGCTTCGGCAACGAGGATCGGATCCGGCTTCGTCGACCCCGGCACGCGATCACACGTCTCGAGAGCGGCCCGCGCTCGTTTGGCGCTCTCGCTGCAGACACGCTCAGCGCCCATCGAAGGCCATCTCCTTGCGATTGCCCACCAAACCCTGGGGTCGGAAGACCATCAGCAGGATCAGGGCGAGGCCGATCAACATGTAGTTCAACTGCCCGATCTGAGTGGATTGCAAAATCATGAAGTTTCCGATCCTGATCGGATTCTCGGCGATTTGTCGCATGAAGTTGTCGACGAAGGTGAAGAGTCCCCAGAACAGCATGGGGCCGATGATCGAACCCGACACCTTGGCCACACCACCAAGAACGAGGGCGGTCAAGATGTAGAACGTCACGTCACGGCTGTAATTGTCGGGCTGAACACTGCCACGGTCGAGGGCGAAGATCATCCCAGAGAAAGTGCCGATCACGCCGCCAAGGATCAGGGACTGCATCTTGTAGGAATACACGTTCTTTCCGAGGCTGCGTACGGCATCCTCGTCCTCGCGGATGGCTTTCAACACGCGACCCCAGGGGCTCTTCATGAGTTGGTACACGATGAAGCCGAACAGGGCCACGACACACCAGCCGATCGTGAGGGTCCAGAGTTCCCGTCCGGTGAACCTGAAGGGCCAAAAGCCGTATTCGGCAGACTGTCGGATTCCGAGATCGGTCCCGACCTTTCGAAAAGTCTCCGAGAAATTGTTGATCCCATCACTACCGCCGAAATACGCCTTGAATCTCACGGAGCGGACGACCAAGCGGATGATCTCGGCCGCGGCGATGGTGACGATCGCGAGATAGTCGGCCCGTAACCGAAGAGTGGGAATTCCCATCAGGAGACCGAGAAGAACGGAGAACAAAACCCCCAGTGGTATGCCCCACCACATCGGAATGTGGAAGTAGTGCGCCGTCATCCCCAATCCGTACGCCCCGCAGGCCATGAAACCGGCCTGACCGAAATTCAAAAGCCCGGTGTAGCCGTACTGAACGTTCATACCGATGGCGGCCACGGCGAAATACACCGCGTTGATTCCGACCAGTCCCTTCAGGCTGTTCTCGATGATGAGTGTCCAATCCATCTAGCCCACCCTTTGCGCCTTGCCGAGGATTCCTTGCGGTCGGAAGAGAAGAACGAGGATCAAGACCAACAGCGCCGGGGTGGCCTTCAATTCGGTCGGCACCGCCAAACTAGCAACCTCCACCATGATGCCCACCACGAATCCACCCGTGAGAGCACCGAAAGCCGAGCCCAGTCCGCCGAGCGTGATACCCGCGAACATCAAGAAGAGCAAGCGACCTCCCATGTCGAAACTGACCTGCTCGTCCAATCCTCGGAAGACCCCTCCGATCGCGGCGAGCGCACCGCCGATGATCCATACCAGCCTGATCACGCGCTCAGAGTCGATACCGGTGGCCGAAGCCAGATCGGGGTTGTCGGACACTGCGCGGGTGGCCTTTCCCAACCGCGTGTAGCGCAACACGACGGCCACCGACACCAGAATCACGAGGGAGAGGAGTGACACCACTGCATCACGCGGGGTGATACTGGCCGGTCCGATTTCCCATGAGCGCTGCAGCGTGAACTCTCGATACGGGCGCGTGCGACCACCGAAACGCGACAGGAAGAAGTTTCGCAACAGGATCGAGAGACCGACCGTCAACACCATTTGAGTAACGAGGCCGACGCCTCGACGACGCAATCTCGAGAAAATCGCGGCGTTAAGCGCCCAACCGAAAAGTCCGCCGAAGGCCACGCCGATGGGTGCGGCCCATAGAATATGAAACGTACCTTGCTCGGAGACTCCCGGTAGGAAGCTCAGAAACCCGAGGAAACTGAGTCCCGCCATGTTGAACACGAAGACGACCAAGCCTCCGAAGGTGACCACCTCGCCATGAGCGAAGTTCGTAAGGCCGGTCGTACCGAAAATCAGTGACAATCCGACTGCACACATCGCCAAGACGAGTCCGAGGCGTACCCCGTCGAGGATTCGTTGTGACAACCGTTCGAAGAAGGTTTGCGACTCGCTCTGGGACTGACCGGTGAAGAAAACGACGATCCTGGTGTCGGTGACGAAGCTGTCTTCGGTGACCGTTTGGACCGCGGGAGACCCCGGATCGAGAGCTGCGCCCTCGGGTAGGGTCGACTCGTCCAGCGTGATGGTGTAGTCGGCTTTTTCGGGGACGGGAATGACGACCACGCCGGTCTCGTCGGTTTCTGCGGCCCCGATCTCGACTCCGGTGGCATCGGTGACCGAGATCGATACCCCGGCCACCGGCTGATTGTCGGCTTTGCCGTTGGCGTCTCGGAACTGCTCTTTCACCTGGATCCGAAGGGCGAAGTCCGCCCCGTGAGCGGGACTGGACATGAACGCGAAGACCAGACCGAACGCCGACAAGAACACCAGAGACAACACTCGGCGGGCTCTGCGTCTCTCCGATGGCACCAGTCTGCTCCCCCGCCTCGCTCACCGGGATACCGCCCCGGCACGGAGCCGAATCTAGTCGTTGACCAACGAGCGACGACAGTTCCGAGAATCCACGAGCTCCCTGCCGGTCGATCGTGGCGGTGCGGGCAGCAGTGACCCTGTTACGAGGTCACTCGGAAACCCGTCACGGCCATCGCGCCTCTCGGGCCGCACCTCCATGGGCCTCACCGACCGTGCCGACCCGAGATTGGCCGCACCCCGCCGCGCGTCGACTGACGAGGAAGGCCGCCCACGATCCCAGGAGGACGGACGCGCCGTGACTTGTCGTACCGGGTGGCCCTCATCGTCGCGGTGTCACCGATGACGGGCCCGCCGGCGACACGATCTACGGTCGAACTATGACCGTCCCGCGACCCATTCGAAACCGAGTGACGGAACTCCTCGGTGTCGACTACCCCATCGTGCAGGCGCCCATGGGCTGGATCGCTCGCTCGCAACTCGCTTCAGCGGTGAGTCGAGCCGGGGCACTTGGCATCATCGAAACCTCCTCCGGAGAATTGGATGCGGTGCGCCGGGAAATCGTTCGCATGCGCGAACTCACCGACAAGCCGTTCGGGGTGAACGTGGCGCAGATGTTCGTGCGCGACCCATCCATCGTCGATTTCGTAGTCGACCAGGGAATTCGTTTCGTCACGACGTCGGCCGGAGATCCGCGTCAGTACACGGCCACCCTCAAGGCCGCGGGCTTGACGGTCTTTCACGTCGTGCCGACGTTGTCGGCGGCCCTCAAAGCCGTGGATGCCGGTGTCGACGGATTGGTCGTGGAAGGTGGTGAGGGCGGTGGATTCAAAAATCCCCGCGACGTCTCGACCATGGTGTTGTTACCACTGGTGTGTTCGAAAGTCGACGTACCGGTCATCGCCGCCGGGGGAATCTGTGACGGTGTCACCATGGCCGCCGCCTTCGCTCTCGGAGCCGAGGGAGTTCAAATGGGCACGCGCATGGTCTCGGCCGCCGAGTCTCCGGTGCACGCCAACTGGAAGAACCGGATCGTTGCTGGCGCGGAAACCGACACCGTTTTCCTGAATCGCCTCTCCCGTCCCGGTCTGCGCGCGTTACGGACCGAGCGCACGAGCCAACTCGAAAGGTTGGAGAGTGTGTCATTGTCGGAAATGAGCCGGGTGCAGGAGTTGTACTTCGGTGGTGACATGGAGGCGTCGATTGCCTTGACCGGACAGGTCATGGGCCGTATCGATGCCGTCCGTCCCGTGGCCGACATCATCGAGGAAACCGTCCGCGTCTACCGCGAGACGATCACCCGCCTGGCAACGTCCGCCTGACGTGGGAGCGGGCCGACCGAATACCAAAGGTTGATCACTGCCATGAAAAAAGCGGTGGCGAGCGCGATGTGAATCGCCACCAAGGCAGCGGGTATGTCGTTGAAGTACTGGACATAGCCCACGGTGGCCTGCAACACGCCCAGTACCAGAACGACCTCGATCGCGGTGTGCAACGGCCCGAAGGATCGGCGGCGAATCCTGATCAGCAGCAACACGATGGCCAGCAGGGTGGCGATCACACTGATGCCGTGCAAACGCGCCGCAGCCGTGATGGCAACGTCCAACCGCGGGGCCTTCTCGTCGCCCGCATGTGGTCCCGCGCCGGTGACCACGGTTCCCGTGACGATCGCGAACGACGCCAGAACGGCGACGAGACGCACCAAACGGGTTTCACTGGTCGGGAGGGCGAGACGAACGACGTCACCCCCGGCCCGCTTCACGAGAATCAAGCCGGCTCCGACCAAGAACATCGACAGCAAGAAGTGTCCCTGATTGGCCACCGGGTTGAGATCGGTCAGAACGACGATGCCACCGAGCAGGACCTGACCGATCACGCCGACGACGAGAAGCCCGGCCAACCGTTCGAGGTCGCGACGTCGATCGCGGAGGAATCGTGCGGCTAGAACCGCCGACACCACCAGGACCGCGACGATCCCGGTGAACAAACGGTTGAGTTGTTCGACCGCCCCGTGGAACGAGGACACGTCGATGAGTCGCTCCTCGCTGCAGCGGGGCCAGTCCGAGCAACCGAGACCACTTCCCGTCAGCCGAACGGCGGCTCCGGTTATGACGATGATGACCAAGGACGTCAGAGCCGCGCGCGTGATCCAGGCGTAGCGAGACGGGGACAAAGGCCGAACCATGACCTCAGGCTAGGCGACACCTTTGGGGCGACCGACTTCGGCGGACTACGGTCACACCATGCTGTCTTCTTTCGACGACTATCCGATCCACTCGGGAACCGTACCGATCAACGAGACCGCGTCCAACGACATAAATCACTACGACCGGTACTTCTTCAACGGCTACACCGCCGACGCCTCGCTGTACTTCGGTGTGGCGATGGGTTTGTATCCCAACCGCCACGTGGTCGATGCATCGTTCTCCGTCGTCGTGAACGCGGCGGAACAGATTTCGGTACACGCATCCGCTCGCGCCCCCCTGGATCGAGCCGACGCGAACTCGGTCGGACCCATACGGCTCGAGATCCTGGAGCCGTTGAAGAGGCATCGGTTGACAGTGGAGTCCGCCGAAAACGGCCTGCGGGCGGAGTTGGAATTCGTGGCCCGCAGTGCACCGATTCAGGAGCCGCATTTCCTCGTCAAAGCCGGTCAACGAAGTGTCTTCGATTACACGCGTCTGACGCAGTTCGGGCATTGGAGTGGCTGGATCGAGGTGGACGGAGTTCGGCGCGATCTGCACACGGACACCACCCCCGGATCACGCGACCGTTCGTGGGGTACCCGACCTGTCGGACCGCCCTGCGACACGGGTGCACCCGTCGGCGAGCGTCAATTCTACTGGTTGTGGGCACCGCTGAATTTCCCCGACTTCGCCACTCACTTCGACGTGAACGAATACGCCGACGGCGGACGTTGGCACCAGACCGGATTCCACCTGACCGACGGCATGACGCCCGCTGTCGAGTACCCGAAGGTCTCCTACTCGGTCGCGTGGCGACCAGGAACTCGGTGGGCGCAGACGTTCTCGATCGAACTGGCGGGCAAGGGCTCGACCACCAGAAACATCGACCTCCAACCGTTGTACGAGTTCCAGATGATCGGACTGGGCTACGGCCACCCCGAATGGGGACATGGTTTCTGGAAAGGCGAGTCGGCTGTTGGCGGCGAACGGTGGGCGCTACCCGTCGATACGCCCTGCGATCCGCGGCACTTGCACATTCAAGCCATCTGTCGCGCTACCTGCGATGGTGTCGAGGGCATCGGGATTCTCGAACAACTCGTGATCGGTCCCCATGCCCCCAGCGGCTTCGAGCACCTCCTCGACCCGGCTCGCTGAGGTGACTCGCTCTCAGGTGTGCCTGACGGTGACGCCGCCGTCGACGGGGATGCTGGCCCCGGTGACGAACGACATCGCGGGAAGACACAGATTGAGGGTCATGTGCGCCACCTCTTCCGGGTCGGCGTAACGACGCAGTGCCACCCGCCGACGCGCGTACTTGTCTTTCGACTCGTCGGGGATCCCCGCCGTCATGCCGGTGTTGATCGGCCCGGGACAGATGCAGTTGACCGTGATACCGGTCGGACCCAGTTCGACCGCAAGACTACGGGTCAGACCGGTGACACCGGCTTTGGAGGCCGAGTAGGCCGAGATCCCCGCAGTGGCCACGATCGCCTCGGTGGATGCGATGTTGACGACACGCCCGGCGTCGGACGCCCGCAGAAAAGGGAGCGTCCAACGAATTGCCCTCGCATAGGCGCTCAAGTTGATCGCCAGTGTTCGATTCCAGGCTTCGTCGAACGAGTCGTCATCGAAACCGAGCGGGGACGGTCGTGAAATCCCGGCGTTGTTGACCAGGACATCCACGACACCGGTCATCGATCCGAAGCTCTCGATGGCCGAACGCAGACGTGGAGTGTCCGTCACGTCCACCACCCCGGCGACGACGGCGCCCGCCCCGTGCGCCGCGGCGATCTCGTCCCGGGTGATGAAAACAGATTCGCTACTGTCGAGGATGCACACCGTCGCACCCTCATCGGCGAAAAGGTGCGCTGTGGCTCGACCCATCCCGCTTCCGGCGCCGGTGATCACCACACGACGTCCGGCCACCGAGCGACTCAAACGAGACAGCCGTTTCATCGGCGCCACTGCTCGCGGCCGGCCATCCCGTAATTTCTCAAGATCAATGCCCGATCCGGCTCTATTCGAAGAAAGACATGGGTCGACGCGGTCGGCCCACCGGGTTCGAACGGGGAAAGGTCGTAACCCATCTTGTCCCACAGGCTCCCTCGTGAGGCGTCGTCTTCGATGATGGACACGCTTCCCCACACGATGCACGAGTCCCAATTGGTGGCCGGACCGACGGCGAAGTGGACCGATGCTCGCGGGTTACTGCGCAGATTGGCCACCTTTCGGCTGTCCGTTCGCACGAAGGTCAACACCGAATCGCCGAACCAGGCCACCGCCACCGGTGCCACGTGGGGCTCACCCCTGCGACTCGCCGTGGCGACGTAGGCCAACGGTCCGTAACGGACACTGTCGGAGCGAACATCGTCCAGGGAGATCATGACCGGGTCCACCTTTCGATACCGGCCGCGCCGTACATGCGAAGGATCACCGCCCGGTCCACGTCGATCCGCATGAACGCCGTGTCAGGACTGTTGTCGGGACCGCCGGGAGCGAAGGCGTTCAGGTCGTAATCGAAAACCCCATCCCACAGCCGGCGCTTCGTCTCGAGATCGGCCAGAACCGTCGCGCGTCCCCACACCTCGACACCGTCGCCGTTCTCGGTGACCTGCCAATGCATCGCGACACGGTTGTTGACCGAGACGTTGCGAGTCTTCACCGAGTCGATTCCGACCATCACCCACAGCGCGTCGTCCTCCCAACAAGGGTGCACCGGCACCACGTCCGGCTCGCCGTCCGAACCCACGGTGGCCAGGTGGGCCCATACGCTCAACGTCGAGGCGAACTCTTTCACCGTCGTCAACGTCACCGCCTTACCTGGCATGTTGTCCCCCTTCGACTGTCCGGACTTTAGGGCCTGATCTCATAGAACGCATTCAACGAATGCTCGATCTCGAGTCGGCGAAAACGTGTGAAACCGGCCTCAGCGGCCATTCGACGGGCTTTGCTCTCGGGTAAACCCAAGGTCCCGAGGCCCGCTCCACCCGAAACCGACATGGCCGACGACATGCATGACATCACGCTGATGCCGTACATCAGCGACGCCATGGGATTCTTTCGAATCGTCTCCTCGAACGTGTCGAGCGCTTTGATGTCCACCAACAACCACGTTCCGTCATCTTTCAAACTTCGTCGAATGGAACCCATCACCTCTTGCGGGTGAGTCATGTCGTGGATGCAGTCGAACGCGGTGACGAGGTCCAAAGAAGCATCCTCCGGCAGCGGGTCGCGGCGGGGGTCGCGAAACTCGACATTGGGCACCGAGTCTCGCGACTTGCGATCCGCGGCTCTCTCGAGCGCGAACCGGGAGATGTCGTAGCCGACCACCTGCGACTTCGGGAACGCCGAAGCCATCCGAATCGCGGCTCCTCCCGCCCCGCATCCGATGTCGGCCACTCGCGCCCCCTCGGCCAGACGTTCGGGTAGTCCGTCGATGGCGGGCAACACCGTCGCGAGCAGGTGATGGCGGCTCCACGGTTCGAAGCTTCGCTCGATTCCGACCGCTCCATCGGGTCCGTGACTGTCGTAGTCGTGACCCAAGCCCGTGCGGAAGGACTCGGGCAGCACGTGCAAAGAGTTCATCGTCTGAGGCAATCGGTGGAACATGCCCATCGCGAACGCCGGGTGGTTCTCGTCGGCGAGAACCACCTTCGCTTCGGGGCCGAGGGTGTACCGGTCGGCGTCGGCGTCGTGGCGCACGTCGACGATTCGTGCCGCTGCCTGGTTGTGGATCCACTCCTGCACCCACCTCGGATGCAATCCGAGCCGAGCGGCCAACTCATCGCTCGTGAGGAAACCCCCGATCGCGCCCAGTTCGGCGTACAGCCCGAGTCGATCACCCAGGTGAATCATTCCCGCAGTCACCGCGCCCTCGAGTTTGGAGAAGACGAGAAACGTGAACATCCTCAGTTTGTCGGGGTCGATCGGTTCGGCTCTGTCAGTAGGTGCGGTGGTCATGATCCAAATGCTCCATGTCACTCAATCGCGTGAGGCCGAAGGTGTGGCCGTCACCCATTTCATGGGAGACCAACCGCGTGATCGACGCATGCCCGATCACGAAGCGCTCCCACTCCCACGGAGTCGGCTGCAATCCGAGTAGGTGACAGATCAGGACACTATTGGTCCCGGCGTGCGCCACCAGGAGAATCCGACGGTGCTCCCCCTCGAATCGCCAGACCGGTAGCGAGAGCGACAGCGGTTCCACCCCGCGTTCGGCCATGAACGTTCCCGCCCCCGCACGGATCCGTTCCACGAACCCCCTCACCGATTCGCCACCGGTCAACCCGAGCCATCGATCATGAGATGCCCGCGAACGTTCCTCGGCGTAAGCGCCGTCGGCAACCTCCCTCGGTGTGCCGTGCCAGGCGGGATTGCGAATCTCCTCGAGCCAATCCTGTGTGACCGATACGGGGTCATTGATTCCCCGATCCGCCAACAGGGGGATGGCTGTTTGCTGCGCGCGCACGAGCGGGGACGTCCAGATCTCGTCGAACGCCTCGGCGGACAACGCGTCCGCAACGGCCCGCGCCTGACGCCGACCCCGTTTGGTCAGGGGTGGATTGTCCATGTTCAAACCGTCACGAACCCATTCCGGTTCGCCGTGTCGTACCAAGATCAATTCCATCGGATCAACCCCGCCACAACCGCATCATGCACCGACCGTACTCGTCATCGGATTCCCGCACGGTCGTCCGAAGCGACCCCCTTGGTAGGGTCAGGTCATGAATTTCTCCGGTCCTGATCAACTCAACCTCGGACTTTTGCTCCTTCGTCTGTGCCTCGGGCTTTTCCTCGCGTTTCACGGCTACAACAAGGTTTTCGGTGGCGGCGGTCTGAAGGGCACCGCCGGCTGGTTCGGGAGCATCGGCATGAAGTGGCCGGCGTGGCAGGCTCGCATCGCCGCCGCCACCGAGATCGGAGCCGGAATACTGCTGGCCGCCGGACTGGTGACACCTTTGGCGGCGGCCGGGGTGATCGGCATCATGGTGGTGGCGATCGTCGTCGCCCACGCCAAGGTTGGCTTCTTCGTGTTCCTCCCCAACCAAGGCTGGGAGTACTGCGCGACCATTGCCATCGGGGCCGCAGCGGTCGGCATCATGGGTCCGGGCGACTGGTCGTTGGACAATTCCGTCGATCTTGTCGCCTCCGGATGGAACGGTGCCGTGATCACGCTCGCCGTCGGTGTCGGCGGTGCGGTGCTTCAACTCGTCTCGTCCTACCGACCCGCGGCGTCCTGATGCCCGGTCGACGATGGGTGAAAGCCGTGCTCGGCCTGATCTGTCTTGGTCTGGCCGTGTTCTGGGTGTGGGCCCTTTTCTTCCCACCCACCAAGGAATCGGTGGTCCGCATCACGGATCGGACGTGGTCCGAACGAGCCGAGGCGATTTGTCGTGAAGCGAACTTGAAACGCGACGACTTGATGGATTTGACGCGAATCGAAGATGCCGGCTCGGACGCGCTGGCCCGTCGCGCCGACATCATCGACGAGGCCACTGCAATCGTCGAGCGAATGGTGGACGAGATTCTCACGCAAAGACCGATCGACGCCGAGGACGCGCGGCGCGTCGGGACATGGGAGACCCTCTTCAGAAAGCTCATCGACGATCGGCGTTTGTACACCGTCGAACTCCGATCGGGCTCGAATGGGCCATTCGCCGAGTCGGCGGAGAACGGCTCCCCCGTCAGCAATCTGCTCAACGACTTCGCCGTCGGCAACGAGATGACGTCGTGTCGCGCCCCCATGGATCTGGCGGTCTGAGCGGATCAGTCGTTACCGATCCAGTGGCCGTCCTCGTACCGTCGGATGACCTTGGCGGGCGATCCGACAGCGACGCTGTAGGACGGGACGTCACCCGTAACGACGCTGTTGGCTCCAATGACGACATGGTCCCCGATGGTCGCGCCCGGAAGGATGACCGAGCCGTAGCCGATCCACGACCCATCGCCGATGGTGACCGGCTTTTCGGGCATCGACTGGGCTCCGATCGGACGTGAGACGTCCTCGTATCCGTGATTCTGATCGGTGATGTAGACGTTGTGGCCGGTCCACACGTCATCACCGATGGAGATGGAGAAATGTCCGACGATGGCGCTTCCCTTGCCGATGAGACAGCGATCCCCGATGCTCACCACCGGATCCGTGATGCACACTTGACCGGGCATCATGCCCGCCGAGAGGGTGCACTGAGGACCGATCATGGTGCCCGAGCCGATGTGTATGTATCGCTCGTTGTAGATGGTGTTGGGGGGAAAGCAGATGACGCTGTTCTCGCCGAAACGACCGAAACGCCGGCCCCGCACGGTCCCGGGGCCGATGGCCCCCGCCTGAATGATCACGTCGGCCAGGGGATGCACGATCCGGGAGAGCCACCGCACCAGGAAGCGACGTCCGCGGTCGAGAGGAGGGGGTCGCATGGCCGGTCGAGACACGCCGAGAGATTAGTCACGGGCCCAGAACTGTCCGCGGGGCGACCGGCCGGGGCCGCGGGGACCGAAAACCGGTCGGAAATCACAGGTCCGGCGACGTCGGACGGTGTCGGCAGGGAGATGCGTCGCTAGTTTTCGGTCGCTGGCAGCAAAGGTCGAGCCACCGACGTGGCGTTGAGAGGTCCGGACTTCCCATGAACGAACGCAAGAGGGTCACGGTTCCCGACCTCGGTCGGTGGCGCGAAGCCGGTCGTCGCATTTCGATGATCACCGCCTACGACGCCGTGTTCGCGCGTCTGGTCGACGAAGCCGGTGTCGACGTGATCTTGGTCGGAGACTCGGTCGGAATGGTCGTTCAGGGGCACGCCAACACCATTCCGGTCGACTTGAGCGAAATGATCTACCACACACGAAATGTCGCTCGGGCCCAGACGAAGGCCCTCGTGGTCGGCGATCTCCCGTTCGGCTCGTACCAAGCCAGCATTCAGCAGGCGGTGGAGTCGAGCATCGCCTTGACCAAAGCGGGAGCGGGTTGTGTCAAGCTGGAGGGTGGTGTCCACGTGGCCGATGCCATCGCGGCCATCACGCGCGTCGACATCCCGGTCATGGGCCACATCGGACTGACCCCGCAGAGCTTTCACCGCATGGGTGGACACAAGGTCCAGGGGCGTGTGGACGGTTTCGAGGCCGGCAGCAGGAACCGCCTGCTCGAGGACGCGCACGCCGTCGAGCAGGCCGGGGCCTGCGCCATCGTGATCGAGGGTGTCCCGATGGCCTTAGCCACCGAGATCACCATGAAAGTCGGTATCCCCACCATTGGTATCGGGGCGGGCAACGGTTGCAACGGCCAGGTGCTGGTCTTGCACGACGTGTTGGGTCTGTCGGATTCCAAGTTGAAATTCGTCAAGCACTACGCCGACCTTCGAAGCAGCGCCATCTCGGCGGTGAGGCAATACGTCGATGAGGTCGGCTCCGGTTCCTGGCCGGACGCCGAGCACTCCTTCAACTGAGCGTGATCTCGGTTCACAATCCCGCAGAGGTGTCGTCGGCTCTCCGAGGACCCCGCAGGGAAGCCCGGCTCATCGGATTCGTACCGACCATGGGGGCTCTCCACCTCGGGCACCGAGCACTCATCGAGCGCGCGCGCCAGGAGTGTGACGTCGTGGTGGTGAGCATTTTCGTCAATCCCTTGCAGTTCGAAAATTCCGAGGATCTCATGCGATACCCAGCGACGCTGGCGGCCGACCTCGAGATGTGCGAATCGACCGAGGTCGACATCGTGTACCGACCCACCACGTCGACGATGTATCCGAACGGATTCGACTGTCGTGTCGATGTCGGACGAATCGGGCAAGTGCTCGAAGGGCGCTCACGGGCTGGCCACTACGACGGCGTCGCCACGGTGGTCACCAAGTTGCTGAACGTCGTGTGTCCTGATCGGGTCTATTTCGGACAAAAGGATTACCAGCAAACCTTGGTGGTCAGGAGACTGGTGCGCGATCTCGAACTCGATGTCGAACTCGTGGTCGTGCCCACGGTGCGTGAGGGGAATGGACTGGCTCTGTCCAGTCGAAACGCACTGTTGAGCGCCGAGGCCCGCTCGCGAGCCGTCATCATCTCGAAGGCGATCGAGTTGGCGGAGTCGCGTTACGCGGCAGGCGAAACCGAGGCGGGTGAGCTCTTGTCCGACGCCATCTCGTCGATCGAGGACGCTGGTCTCGTCGTCGACTACGTGACCATCGCGGATCCCGAGACTTTGGTCCCTCAGGACATCGTTCGCGTCGGAGACATCATTCTCGTGGCGGCCACAATCGATGGGATCCGCTTGATCGACAACGCTATTCTCGGGGCATGACCGGCACGGTCCGTAGAGCCTGTCTTTGGGACGAAACCGGATCGTCGACCTTTTCGACAACCGCGCCCGATCCATCGACGACATCGTTCGATCCGAACGATGTCGATGCTGACGTGGTGATCATCGGTGGTGGCTTCACCGGATTGTGGACCGCCCACTACTTGATCGAACTCGATCCGGCGGCGCGAATCGTCGTGATCGAGAGCGAGCGGGTCGGTTTCGGTGCGAGCGGTCGTAACGGCGGTTGGAGTTCCGCCGCTCTTCCGATGTCACTGGCCACCTTGGCCCGGGAACACGGACGTGAGGTTGCTCTGTCGTTCGACCGCTCGATGACCGCCTCGGTCGATGAGGTGTGCGCGCAGGCCCGGCGACTCGGCTTGGACCGCGAAACCGCCAAGGGTGGTCACGTACAGGTGGCCCGAACCCGTCCTCAATGGGATCGCCTCAACGAGGCGGTGATCGAGGCCCGCACCCTGGGCGTCGCCGAAGACGATCTCCGGGTTCTCGACAAGAGGCAGACGGCGGCCTTGATCGACGTGACCGACACCTTCGGTTCGGTTTTCACGCCGCACTGCGCCGCAATCCATCCTGGGTCCATGGTGCGGGCTCTCGCGGGCGATCTTCGGACCCGAGGGGTGCGAATTCTGGAGGGACTGACGGCCATCTCCATCGAGCCCGGAAGGATCGTGACCGATCGAGGTCCGATGAGTGCGCCAGTGAGCGTGCGCGCCACCGAGGCCTTCACCGTTCGCCTGCACGAGCATCGCCGACGTGTGCTACCGCTGTACTCGCTGATGATCGCCACCGAGCCCATCGAAAAACGGCTCTTGGACCCCCTCATCTCACCGAGTCGACCGACGTTCAACGATGGGCGTCAAATGATCGTCTACGGACAGCGCACCGCCGATGATCGAATTGCTTTTGGGGGACGCGGGGCTCCGTATCACTTCGGATCGCGCATCGATCCGGCTTTCGACACCAACCAGGGCATGGTGCGTCACCTCACGACCGCTCTACGCGCGATGTTCCCCGCTCTCGACGAGGTGGCAGTCACACACCATTGGGGCGGACCCCTCGCGGCGCATCGGGACTGGCGTTGCGCGGTCACGTTCGACCCCCGCACCGGAATGGCGAGCGCCGGAGGTTACGTCGGCGACGGAGTCACGACCTCGAACCTGGCCGGACGAACCTTGGCCGATCTCATCACCGGGCGGGTGTCGGATCTGACCCGATTGCCATGGGTCGGGCACCAAGGTCGCCGCTGGGAGCCCGAGCCCATCCGATGGTTCGCCGTGAACGGCATGGCGAAACTCGCCGCTCTGGCCGACTCTCGGGAGCGACGAACCGGACGTCGGGCGCGGTCCATCGAACGCCTGTTGGACTTGGTGCTGGGTCACTGAACGGCGCCTCAGCGACGCTGTGTCGCGTCGGGTGTCGACGCGTGATAGCGCACGCTGTACACCGCGTCACCGGAGAGGATTCCGCCCCGCGCGAACAAGCGACCCTCTTGCCAATTCGACAATCCGAGTTCCGGGCGACGCAGAGCGTACTGTCCATCGACCCAGCGCGTGAACCCGTCCCCGACGAAAGGGGCGTCACAGCGATCCACGATTGCTCGCCTTTTGGCCTCGCTGCCCGTGAGGGCACTCACGATGAAACGCGGGCTGTAGTCGTTGAAGAGATCGATCGCCTCGTCGACCTCGTCGACCATCACGATCGACACCTCGGGCGAATCATCCCATTCCCACTCGGTCGATGATTCGACGATTTCGCCTGGCCTCACGTCGACTTCGCCCGGCACCAAAGAGATCTTGGACCGTGCCGAATCGCCGAGAAGGTGGACCGTAGCCGGTGCGTCACGCCCTCGTGCCGCCTCGATGACTCCCCCCAGAACCTCCCGCAGGATGCGATCTTCGTGGCCGACCAGAACGATGACATTCACCGTGTTGCAGACCTTCTTGTCGAGCGATGCGGACACGCAATCTCGAACGCGACCATCGGGAGCGTCAGCACACACGATCATCCACGCCCCGCCCGTCCCGTGGAGGCTGACCGGAACCCCCGACTGACGAGCCACGGCACCCAGTTGCGCAACCGCCGGACCACTCCCCCGAGCCACGGCCAACGAGACCCGCGAGTCACTGAACAAGGCGTGTCCGCCGGAACGATCGGCTTCGTCGATCAACTCCACCGCTCCCGAGGGAAGTCCCGCGTCGGCCAAGGAGGGCCGAACGGCGAGCTCCATGATCGCTCGAGCCGTTCCGAGGGCATCACTACCGATCCGCATGACGGTCGAGTTACCTCCACGCAGGACTCCGGTGGCATCGGCAAAAACATTGGGGCGACCCTCGAAAACGAAGGCGACGACACCCAAAGGTGCCCGAACGACGTCGACGTACCATCCACTGTGATCGACGTGCTCGAGGCTCGCGCCGACGACACTGTCCGTGTGCCGCCAGAGTTCCAGGCCCTCGATCATGCTCTGGCGCATCTTCTCATCGATCATCAATCGACCGACCGCTCGCCCCTTGCTGCGAGCCTCAGAAACGTCGGCCTCGTTGGCGCGGGCGATCCGGGCGAAGACCGACTCATCGCGAAGTCGCTCGGCAAAAAGACGATAAAAATCGGTCACCTTGCTTTGGTCGATGTGCCGCATGGCTCCGAACGCTTCTCGCGCCCGAGTGACGGACTCCTCCACGCACGCGGCCACCGCCGCCGTCACGTGAATCAGTGTCCCATCGGTTTGAAGCACCAACAGACGGTCGCCCGGTCGGAACGCTCGCGCCAAACCCTCGTCCACGCGAACCCAGTGTCGTCCACCGAACGGGATCACCATCCCGGCCTCCAGCGCCGTCAACACACCCGTTGGAGTCGCGCCCACCGACTCACTCTCCTTCGTCATGTGGTTAGATTAGACGCGATCCTTCGTGGCTCGTCGTTCGACCCGGCACTCGGGTCTACTGTGTTCGATATGGACGATCGCCTCTACTTCCGACAACTGCTCTCGGGCCGCGACTTCGCCGTTGGGGATCCCTTGGCGCGTCAGATGGTGAACTTCGTGTACCTGATCGGAGATCGCTCGACATCGGAGTGCGTGGTGGTCGACCCGGCATACGGGGTCGACGAGTTGGTCGACCTGATCGAAGCCGATGGCATGAAACTGGTCGGCGCGCTGGCGTCGCACTACCACCCCGATCACATCGGTGGTTCCATGATGAACTACCGGATAGAGGGGATCGCCCGATTGCTCGAGAAGGTGGATGTGCCGATTCATGTGAATGAACACGAAATGCCGTGGGTGACCCGAACCACCGGTGTCAGCGAGGCGAATCTGGTGGCGCACTCATCGCAAGACACCGTGACCGTTGGCGACGTGACCATCGACCTGATACACACCCCGGGCCACACTCCGGGCTCCCAGTGTTTCCATGTCGGCGGATGCTTGGTGTCCGGGGACACCTTGTTTCTCGACGGTTGCGGCCGAACCGACTTGCCGGGCAGCAATCCCGAGGACATGTTCGAGAGCCTGCGTCGACTCGACAGTTTTCCGGACTCCACGGTGATCTTTCCCGGTCATCGTTATTCGAACGAGTCCCACGAGGAGTTGGAATCGGTGCGCCGGCACAATTTCGTTCTCAAGCCAGTGACGAAAGAGCAGTGGTTGACCATCTTCGGCGGCTGACGACGTCGAACTCCAGTGCTTCGGGGGCCCTCACCACACGGCGCTCAGGATCGCCGCCAAGCCGGCGAGAGCCAACAAGAACAGCGCCAACTGTCGGGCGCCGGTCTCAGAGACCCGCCCCCGCAGGATGAAACCACTACGCGCTCCGATCACGAGCACCGGAATCGCCGTCAACGAGTGGATCAACGCGTCACCGGTCACGTCGTCGCTGATGACGAAGCCCGACAAGGCGACGATTCCCGACACCGTGAAGACCGTGTTGATCGTGGGACGAAACACGCTCATGGGCAGACCGCGGGCCTGCAACGCGAACACCAGTGGCGGCCCGTTGGTGGACAGCGACGAGGCCAGAGCCCCACTCAGAACTCCGCACACGACGTCGAGACGTCGCGAGCCGGTCGCCACGCGCTTGGAGGCCAACAACAGGACCGCCACCATCACGCTGACCCCCAACAGGATCCGTAAAACGTCCTCGTCGACACGGGTGAACAAGAACCAACCGAGAGGTAGCCCGACCGCGGCCGAACCGACCATCCGTACGACCAATGCTCGCTCGACATCGCGGCGGCCATGCCACGCTTGGAACGAGCTGGTGACCAGACCGAGGACCGTGGATACCACCACGGCCTCCCGCGTGGGCAAGGTCAAGGCCATGAGGGGCACGCCGAGTAAGGCGAACCCGAATCCGACGGTGACTTGGGTGGTGGAGGCGACGAACACCGACAAAATGAGCGCCGTGGTCTCAGCGACGGTCACCGAAGACCTCGCCGACCGCCCATGGCGCGAGGATAAGGGAGTCGGCCATGTCCCATCTGGCTTTGACAAAATGTAAACTTCCCCCGTGTCACCGCAGGTCAACGAGAACATGAGGCCGACGGCCCGAGGGGTACGTATCGATCCGGCTCGCCTTCGAGCCCGACTCGATGACCTGGGCGAGGTCTCACCGATCCCCGGGGGTGGCTCGTGTCGTCTGGCCCTCACCGACGAGGACCGGGCCGGACGCGACGTGGTGCGGTCGTGGATGGTCGATTTGGGCCTGCGGGTCCAGGTCGACGCCATCGGGAACATCTTTGGAACCTGGGAATGCGCTCCCGGCACGCCGGTCATGACCGGAAGCCACATCGACACCGTGAGAACAGGCGGTCGATACGACGGTAACTACGGCGTGCTCGCCGGACTCGAGGTCATCGAAACGTTGATGACCGCCGGTTTGACTCCCTCGCGCCCGCTCAGCGTCGCGGTCTTCACGAACGAGGAGGGGGCTCGCTTCCAACCCGACATGCTGGGTTCGTTGGCCTACGTCGGCGGTGTGAGCATCGAAGCCGCCCTCGACACGCTGGCCATCGATGGGGCTCGTCTCGGCGACGAGTTGTCTCGGATCGGGTACAACGGTTCGGCGCCGGTGCCCGGTCCGGTGCCACACGCGTTCATCGAGTTACACATCGAGCAGGGACCGTTGCTGGAGGCCGAGGGCGTCACCATCGGCGCGGTCGATGGGGTGCAGGGTATTTCCTGGCAAGAGGTCACCATCACCGGGCAGAGCAATCATGCCGGCACGACTCCGATGCACCTGCGCCGTGATCCGGCCTTCGTGGCCGGGTCGATCGTGGTCTTCTTGCGCGAACTGGCGGCGGAGATGGGGGGCAACCAGGTGTGCACGGTCGGCAAGATCGACCTCTCCCCGAACTTGGTCAACGTCGTGCCCGCGGTCGCCAAAATCACCCTCGACGTCCGAAACACCGACGAGGAACTCCTCCTCGGCGCCGAGCGGAGGATCTCGGAGTTCCTCGACGACATTGCGCTGCGCGAGGCCGTGACGATCCAGAGTCGACGCCTGGCGCGCTTCGAACCGGTGGTCTTCGACCCCGAGGTCGTGGATCTGGTGGCGACGATCGCCGGCGATCACGGACACAGCGTGAAACGGATGCCGTCGGGAGCCGGACACGACGCCCAGATGCTGGCTCGCGTGTGCCCGAGCGCGATGATCTTCGTCCCCTCGCATCTCGGCATCAGCCACAACGCCGCCGAGCACACCGATGATGTCGATCTCGTGGCCGGAGCCAACGTTCTTCTCGACTCCATGTGGGAGTTGGCCCAACGAGAACCGAGCGGGGTACGGCCATGACCACCAATCCGACCGCGCGCACGATCGTCGTGGGAGCCGCACAACTGGGGCCGGTGCAACGGACCGACGATCGTGCCTCGGTGGTTTCTCGTCTGGTCTGTCTGCTGGGAGAGGCGTCGAAGCGGGGCTGCGACCTCGTGGTTTTTCCCGAATTGGCGCTCACCACCTTCTTCCCCCGCTGGTTTCTCGAGGACATCTCCGAAGCCGACCACTGGTACGAGACATCGATGCCCGGACCACACACCCAACCCCTCTTCGACGAGGCCAAGCGCCTCGGCATCGGTTTTTCTCTGGGCTACGCCGAGCTGACCCCGATCGAGGCGGACGGAGTCCGCCACCGTTACAACACTCAGATCCTGGTGGATCGCAAAGGCGCGATCGTCGCCAAGTACCGCAAGGTACACATTCCGGGACATGCCGGACACGAACCGAACCGGCCTTTCCAACACGCCGAGCGTTACTACTTCGAACCCGGTCCCGAAGGCTTCGGAGTGTGGCGGGCCTTCGGCGGACTCGTTGGAATGATGACCTGCAACGACCGTCGCTGGCCCGAGTCCTACCGCGAGATGGGCCTTCAGGGCGTGGAGATGATCCTGTGCGGTTACAACACGCCGATCCACTACGCTCCCGATCCCAGCCAGGACACTCTGCAAGGGTTCCACAACGCCCTCGTCATGCAAGCCGGCGCGTACCAGAACGGAACGTGGGTGGTGGGCGTGGCCAAGGGCGGAGTCGAGGAGGGTGTCGACTCCCTCGCTGAATCCTGCATCATCGCCCCAAGCGGTCAGATCGTGGCCCAGGCCCTGACCAACGGGGACGAGTTGATCGTGGCATCGTGCGACCTCGACTGGTGCAAGCGCTACAAGGACACTTTGTTCGATTTCGAGAAGTACCGGCGACCCGAGGTCTACACCCGCATCACGTCACAGCGGGGCGCGATCATCACGGCGGAGAGTGATTCATGACCATCGAGTCGATTCGACGCGTGTCACTGCGAGTCAACGGTCGCGATGTCGAGGTGAGAGGCGATCACCCGCACCTCCTGGCCGCCCTGCGTGAAGAACTCGACATCACCTCGCCGAAGGACGGCTGCTCTCCGTCGGGACAGTGCGGTTGTTGCACCGTCATGATCGACGGGAAACCGGTCGTCAGCTGTCAACAGTCGCTGGAGAAGGTCGCGGGTAAGTCGATCGTCACACTCGAGGGGGTCGACGATGCCGAGCGCGATCGTTACGCCGAGGCCTTCGCCGCGTGTGGCGGACTGCAATGTGGATTCTGCATCCCGGGCATCATCATGCGGGCCAAGGGCCAGGTCGACAAGAAGGGTGATCGACTCACCAAGAGCGACATGGCCAGGCATCTCGGCGCCAATCTCTGCCGCTGCACCGGATACGTCAAGGTTCTCGACGCCATCGAATCCGTCGCGCTGAATCGACCGATGGTGGCCGAGCAACCGACGGGTATCGGTTCGTCGGGGATGAAATACGAGGCCCGGGATCTGGCGCTCGGCGATCGCGGGTACATCGACGACATTCGTATCCCCGGGATGCTCCACGCCGCCCTCCATCTCACGGCTCACACCCGCGCCGACATCGTCGCCATCGACACCGCCGCGGCTCGGTCGTCCCCCGGCGTGGTGGCGGTCCTCACCGCTGCCGATGTTCCGGCCGAGTTGAAGGTCGGACTCATCCACAAGGATTGGCCGGTCATGATCCCGGTGGGGGGACGTACGAGTTATGCCGGCGACGTGCTCGCGGTCGTGGTGGCCGACAGTCGACGGGAGGCTCGGGCCGCCGCCGAACTCGTTCTGGTCGACTACCTCCCACAGCGCCCGATCACCGACGCCAGAGCCGCCATCGAGTCCACCGAAATCGCCGTGTGGGGCACCGAGGACAACGTGCTCAGCGTCAGTCGCTACGCCCGTGGCGACGTCGATGCCGCCCTGGCCGCCAGCGCCCACGTGGTTGGCGAAACTTTCGAAACCCAGCGGATCGAACACGCCTTCCTCGAACCCGAGAGCACCGTCGCCGTGCCCGATGGATCCGGCGACGCGCGTTCACTGCACGTGTATTCGGGCGGTCAAGGTGTGTGGGACGACCGCAACGACATCGCGCGCGTCCTCGGCATCGACAACTCGCGGGTCACGGTCGAGTTGGTCACCAACGGTGGCGCGTTCGGTGGTAAGGAGGACATGAGCAACCAAGCCCACACCGCTTTGGCGGCCTGGTTGCTCGATCGACCGGTGAAGTGCACGTTGTCGCGCGAGGAATCCTTCCTCGTGCACGCCAAGCGACACCCCATCCGTATGGAGTACACCGCCGGGTGTGACGCCGAGGGGCACCTCACCGCCCTTCGGGTGCGCGCGGTAGGTGACAGTGGCGCCTACGCCAGTGTCGGCATGAAGGTTCTGGAGCGAATGGCCGGGCATGCCAGTGGCCCGTACCGAGTGGCCAACATCGATGTCGAGGCCATTGCGGCGCGCACGAACAATCCGGTGTGTGGAGCGTTTCGCGGCTTCGGGGCGAATCAGGCGCAATTCGCGATGGAGGGTGTGCTCGACCGCCTTGCCGATCGGGTGGGTATCGACGGTTGGACCATCCGCAAGCGGAACGTCATCCGACCCGGGCAGGTTTGGGGGCCGGGTCAGATCATGAACGACGGATGTCTCGGAGCGGAGAGATGCCTCGACGAGATCAAACCGCACTACGACGCGGCGCGAGAGGCGGGACTCGCCGTCGGGTTGGGACTGGGTCTGAAGAACAGCGGACTCGGCAATGGCTTCAAGGAGGTCAGCGGCGCGGTGATCCATTTCCGCGCCGACGGCATCATCGAAGTGCGACATGGTTGGACCGAGATGGGCCAAGGCATCGACACGGTCGCGCTGCAGGTCGCCGTCGAGGAACTCGGAATCGACCCCGAGGACGTTCGGGTGATCGTCGACACCACCCGAGAACTCGGGTTCGGGCAAACGACCGGCTCACGTGGGACATTGATGGGGGCCGGTGCGGTGAAAGCCGCGTGCGAGGCGGCCCGCGCCGACGGTTGTCGTGTCGGCATCGATTACCACGGCGAGTATCGAATCGACTGGACCCAGAAGCTGGGCGAGGTCGAGAACCCGACCATTCACTCCACCTTCGGCTACGCGGCGCAATTGGTGTCGATCGACCGCGAGAGTGGAGCCATCGTGGAGGTGGTGGCGGCACATGACGTCGGGCGCGCCGTCAATCCGTCCCTGTGCGAGGGGCAGATCGAGGGCAGTGTGCACATGGGGCTGGGCTACGCCCTGACCGAGGACTTCCCCTCCGATCCCGAGACCGGCTTTCCCACCGCCACGACGCTGCGCTCGCTCGGCATTCTGCGAGCCAAGGACGTGCCTCCGATCAAGGTCATCCTCGTCGAGTCCCCCGAACCGAATTCACCGTACGGAATCAAGGGCGTCGGAGAGATCGGACTCGTGCCCACCGCCGGAGCAGTCGCCGAGGCTCTGCGCCAGTTCGACGGTTTCTGGCGACATCGGCTTCCGATGCGGCGCCCGGACGGAGATGACGAGTGACCACCACGACCCCGGGTCTGGTGTGTGCGCATCACCACCTCTACTCGACCTTGGCCCGCGGGATGCCCGCTCCGGCGAGACAGCCACGAACCTTCCTCGACATCCTCGAACAAATCTGGTGGCGCCTCGACGTGGCTCTCGATGCCGACACCCTGCATTGGTCCGCCCTGCTCGGAGCCGTGGAGGCTCTGGCCTCGGGGACCACCGGCATCATCGACCACCACGAGAGTCCATCCCTCATCGACGGATCACTCGACATCATCTCGGCCGCGTGTACCAGCGTCGGAGTGCGGGTCAATTGTTGTTACGGGGTCACCGACCGCCACGGCCGTGAAGCCGGCCAGCGCGGACTGCGAGAGAATGAGCGCTTCCTGCGCGCCGGAGGTCGAGGGATGGTGGGCGTCCACGCCGCGTTCACCTGCTCGGACGAACTTCTTCGCTCGGCGAGCGATCTGGCTGACGAGCTCGGCACGGGAGTGCACATCCACGTCGGCGAGGGTCCCGACGATCGTGACGCGGCTCGACGTCTCGAAGGGCTCGCCACGGACGATTGGTTACTGGTTCACTGCGTCGACGTCGATCGACCGCTGAGAGGGACGATCGCCCACAACCCGCGGTCGAACATGAACAACGGGGTCGGCTACGCCGTGCCGGGCGAACGGGCCAACGACATCGTGCTCGGCACCGACGGAATCGGTGCCGACATGTTGGAGGAGATGCGCCTCGCCTACGTGGCTCTGCGGGCCCATGACGTCTCGCAAAGTCCCGAGACTGTCTGGTCCTGGTTGGAAAACGGCTTCTCCTTCTTCCCCGAGTGCCGTGGCGATGTCGTCGAGTGGAACTACGACCACGTGGACAGCCCGTGGCACGTCGCCTTCACTCCCGGTATCCGCGCGATCAACGTGACCTCTGCCGATGGTGAACGATTGCTCGTCGACGGACGGCCCACGAGAGTCGACATCGACGAGGTCCGCGCCAAGGCCGCCGAGGCTGCCCGGCGATTGTTCGCCAAGCTTTAGAGAGGAACAGCACGACCATGAACCAACCCGTTGCCATCTACCTACAGGATGCTCACCGAATACGCGAAGGGATGGAGTTTGCTCGGTACGCCGAGAGCAAGGGTTTCGCCGCCGTATGGCAGGCCGAGAGTCGTTTGGTCCGCGAGGCGACCGTACCCATGGCCGCTTTCGCCAGCGTCACCGACCACATCAAGATCGGTAGTGGAGTCGTCGACTGCTGGAGTCGTAATCCCGCTCGGTTGGCCGCCACCTTCTCGACCCTCGACGATCTGGCCCCGGGTCGCGTCATCTTGGGGATCGGTGCCTGGTGGGATCCGTTGGCTCGAAAGGTCGGTATCGACCGCAGTCGACCGCTCCGGGTGATGCGCGAGATCGTGACCGTCGTACGTGGTCTTCTCAACAACGAGACCGTTACTTTCGACGGCGAATACGTGCACCTCGACGGAGTCGAGTTGGATTACGTGTACCAGGAGCGGGCTCCGAAGGATGTGCCGATCTACATCGGCGCGACCGGGATGCAGATGATGGAGTTGACCGGTGAGATCGCCGATGGAGCGGTCCTCAACTACTTGGTGTCACCGGGATACAACGACCAAGCCTTGGAGGCACTCGAAAAAGGTGCGCGCAAAGCGGGTCGCTCATTGGACGACATCGATCGTCCTCAGTTGGTGGTCTGCAGCGTTCACGAGGACCACCAGACCGCTCTCGACATGGCCCGGCTCATGGTGACGCAGTATCTGGGGCAGCAACCTCACATCATGAAAGCGTCCGGCGTTCCCCAGTCGTTGCTCGATGACGTCGGCAACGTTCTCACGTGGCCGGCCACTCACGAGCAGGTGGAGGCGGCGAGCAAACTGGTGCCCGACGAGATCGTCAACATGCTCACGGCCAGTGGCACGCCCGCCGAGGCCCGTGCCAAGGTGAAGCATTACATCGACCACGGTTGCACGTGCCCGATCCTCTACCCGCTCGGAGATGTCACGTCGATGATCGACGCCTTCGCCGGCTGGGATGCGAACGCCTGACCTACCCGAGTCGGGGCCCGACGGGCACGGTCAATGCTCGGCGTAGGCCTCATCGGTCGCCGAGGTGACCGCGTGCCACACCGCCGAGATCGCCACCATCATCGGTCCGACGAGGACCGCCCATCGGACACCGACGGGCAGGTCGGGGCTCGTGGCGACTCCGGCCACCACCGACCAGATCCAAACCGTCATCGACGCCAGGTTCCATAGGCGCCCGGTCGCCGCGCGGACCGGGTGCGCGAACTCGATGTTGGTGAGGGTGAGCAGCGACAACACCACGATCACCACACTGCTGGACCATTGCGACCCACCGAGGAGCCACAGAGTGGGGATCACCATGTTCCACGCCGACGGGAAGCCACGGAACCAACCGTCGTCACTCAGTTGGTCGGTCCGACTGAACCAAAGCGACGAGCTGAGCAGCATCATCGCCACGACCAACATCCCGTAGCGATCGTTGGGCACCACGCCGAACTGCCACAGGAAGGCGGCCGGCACCAGCACGCAGGTCACGAAATCGATCACCAGATCGAGCACGCATCCGTCGAAACGGGTGGACGCCTCTTCGGGGAGCAAGCGTCGAGCCAACGGACCGTCGATGCCATCGATTACCTGGGCCACCAGCAACCAGATGATCGCCAGGCGCGCCGAGCCGTCGAGGACCGCCACCAACGCCGCCATGCCCACCAAGACCCCCGACGCCGTGAAGGCGTGGAGGGCCAAGGAGAAGTCGCGCGGGACCTGACGGGGGCGACCGAATCGGGACATAGTTCACGACGCTACGTCCCTTTCCCACCCCGGAGACGGATCGATAACGCTTGACAATTTGTAACCTCCTCCTGTGCCCGTTGTGCGACCGCGCTCCGTCGACCACCTGCTCGAGTTGCTCGCTGATACCCCCGAGGTGTCGGTGTTGGCGGGGGGAACCGACATGATGGTGGAGATCAACCTGCACGGTCGGCGCCCCGGCACGGTCGTTCCCATCGGGGCTCTCGAGGAATTGCGACACTGGGAACACCACACCCGCCTCGGCACGGTGACCATCGGTGCGGCCGTGCCCTACGCCGACATGGAGACGGGCGAACTCGCCGAACTGGTACCCGCACTCGCCCAAGCCGCCCGAACGGTCGGCTCACCCCAGATTCGAGCCACGGGGACCATCGGGGGGAACCTGGGCACCTGCTCCCCCGCCGGCGACATCCTCCCGGTGCTCGGTGCGCTCGACGGGGTCATCCATGTCCGACACCGTGATCACTCTCGAGACGTCCATCTGAGCGACTTCATGACCGGCGTCAAGAGAAACGCGCTGCGACCCGGGGAATTCGTTCATTCCGTCACCGTGCCCGTCATCAACGGATGGCAGGGATACGCCAAGGTCGGCACCCGCAACGCCATGGTGATCTCCACGGCTTCGGCGTGTCTCGTCCACGATGCCGATCGAGGGCACGTCGCCTTGGCCCTCGGCGCGGTTGCTCCGACGATCATTCGCGCCACACAAACCGAAGCGTGGTTGTCCACTCGGGTCGACCTGCGCGGCTCGTTCCGGGTCTCCCGCGAAACCACCGAGGAATTCGGTCGACGGGCGGCCAGCGAGACGAGCCCGATCTCCGACCACCGATCGACTGCGGACTATCGGCGACACGCGGTGTCCGTGCTCGCCCGTCGGCTACTCGAAAGGTCGGCCGCGTGACCGTCTCCTCCGATTCTTTGAACGAGTCGTACCGACTCAACGTCAACGGTTCTGACCGCGAGGTGAACGATGCGTGGGTCGGCGAAAGCCTTTTGTACGTCCTGCGCGAGCGGCTGGGCCTGCCCGGCGCCAAGGGGGCCTGTGAACAGGGCGAGTGCGGGAGTTGCACGGTCATCATGGATGATCGTGCGGTGTGTTCGTGTCTGGTGATGGCCGCTTCAGCAACCGAATCCCGGATCTTGACGGTCGAGAGCCTCGGTGAGGACGGTCGGCTCTCTGACGTTCAGCAAGCATTCCTCGACGCCGGTGGCGTCCAGTGCGGGTTCTGCACACCAGGTTTCATCGTGGCCGTGCACCACCTTCTCGATCGGAACCCGCATCCCGACGACGAGGAGATCAAGGAGGCCCTGTCCGGCAACATCTGCCGTTGCACGGGTTACGGCCGGATCTTGGAGGCCGTCAGGGTCGTCGTTCGCGACCGTGCACCGGGTGGCGTCGCATGACGCTGACCGCCGGGGTCGAGACCCGATTCGGCGCCCTGGGCGCGAATGCGAATCGTCCCGATGGCGTCGCCAAAGTGCAGGGAGGTTTCGCTTTCTCGAGCGACATGTGGGCCGAGAACATGCTGTGGGGTGCCACCCTGCGCAGTCCGCACCCGCACGCACGTCTCGTGAGCATCGACGTGACCGCGGCCTGGAGCATTCCGGGTGTCGAATGCATCGTGACCGCCGAGGACATTCCCGGCGAACCCAACTACGGCCTGATCATGCAGGACCAACCGGTCTTCGCACGAGTGGGTGACACCGTTCGCTATCTCGGAGAGCCGATACTGGCCGTGGCCGCCGATCATCCCGAGACCTGTCGCCGAGCGTTGGCCGCGATACGGGTGACCTACGAGGTGCTCGATCCGGTCATCGATGCCGAGCGCTGCATCGATGGCACTGCTCCGCCCATCCATCCGCAGGGAAACGTGTTCCGCCATCAGCGGATTCTCACCGGTGACCAAAGCGTCATCGGGGAGATCCAGGTCGAGGGCACGTACGAGATCGGAATGCAGGATCAGGCGTTCCTCGGCCTCGAGGCGGCGTTGGCGGTGCCCGACAGTGACGGCGATGGAGTCGAGTTGTACGTCGCGACGCAGTGGCTCCACGAGGACCGCAAGCAGATCGCGGCCTGCCTCGACATGCCGTCGGACAAGGTACGTCTCGTTTTGGGCGGAGTCGGTGGAGCCTTCGGTGCCCGCGAGGACATCAGTCTTCAGGTGCACACCTGCCTGTTGGCCTTGCGCACCGGGCGTCCCGTGCGTATCGCGTACAGCCGTGAGGAGAGTTTCTACGGACATGTACACCGCCATCCGGCCACGATCTGGATGCGACATCACGCCGATGCGACCGGACGCATACTGCGGATCGAATCTCGGATGGTCTTCGACGGCGGAGCGTATTGCAGTACCTCTCCCGCGGTGTTGATCAACGCCGTCACTCACGCTCAGGGTCCGTACAAATGTGACAATGCCACCATCGACGGGTGGGCCTTGCGCACCAACAATCCCCCGTGTGGCGCGATGCGCGGATTCGGTGTCGTGCAGGCCTGTTTCGCTCACGAGAGTCAAATGGACAAGTTGGCCGCCGCGACCGGTATGTCACCGGTCGAGATACGACTGCGCAACGCCATGGAGACCGGCGACCGTTTGATCACCGGCCAGATCGTCGACAGCGTGGCACCGGTGACTCGCTGCATCACCGAGACCGATCGAATTCCCCTCCCGGAGCCATTGCGCGACGACGCCCACGAGTTGGCGGTCCCCGGTGGTACGGGTCTCACCGCCCGCGCGTCCAACATCCGACGTGGCGTCGGCTGGGGTGTGAGCATCAAGAATCTGATGTACTCGGAGGGATTCGACGATTACTCGACCGCGCGATGCCGGATCGCCGACGGGGCCGTCCACGTGAAGTTCGCCACCGCCGAGGTGGGGCAAGGTTTCGTGATGCTGGCGCAACAGATCGCCCGCACGGTTCTCGGCGTGGACGACGTCTTTTTGGATCCGATCGACACCCAAGTGGGCTCGGCAGGGTCGACGTCGGCCAGTCGCCAAACATGGATGAGCGGCGGTGCCGTCGACGCGGCGTGCCGTGCCGTGCGTGACGAGCTTCTCGATCGGGTGGCCAACGATCGCGGGCTCGTGCGTGGCGAACTACAGATCGAGGGTACGAACATCGTGGATTCCCTGACCGGAACCACCATTCCGGTCACCGAGGTCGTCGGAAAGTACGACATCGACCACACGGTCGAATACCGCCACCCGGCAACCGAGGACCTCGACGAGGACGGGCACGGAAATTGTCACGTCGCCTTCGCCTTCGTCGCCCACCGTGCGGTGGTCGACGTCGATCCGGACCTTGGTCTGGTCAAGGTCGTGCAGATCGCCACCGCCCAAGACGTCGGTCGCGTGCTCAATCCCCTCTCGGTGCAGGGGCAGGTGGAAGGCGGAATCGCTCAGGGTCTCGGTTTGGCCGTCATGGAAGAGATCATCGTCACCGACGGAAAAGTGAAAAATCCGAGTTTCACCGACTACTTACTACCCACGTTCCTCGATGCCCCGACGGTCGACATGGTCTTGATCGAGGAGCACGAACCGAAGTCGCCCCTGGGCGCCAAGGGCGTCGGTGAGCCCCCGTGCATCTCGGTCACACCGGCCATCGCCAACGCCATTCGCAACGCGGTCGGACGCGAATTACCTCGGGTGCCCGTGCGTCCTTACGACATCTGTCTCTGAGCGACGACGAACCCGAAGAGGGACTGAGCCGAAAACGAGTTGCGGGCACCGACATCATGGCCCGGGCGCGGTTGCCCCGCATCCCGTCGTGGAGAACCTCTCGCGCCTTCCACGAACCGATGGGCTGGCCGACGACCACCAACGAGGTCACCGTGATCCAACGTCGGGTGGGCGATGGTGCCCTGCCCGATCAGGCCCCCGGGTGCGAATCGCGCATCGGTTGAAACCCGGGGCGTCGACCAGCGATGACTCGAGGGCGCTCACCGGGTGCCGATCGAGGTTGTCGACGGGGGACGATCACGTGATCGCGACGCGCGGTCGTCGTTCACGGGTCCCGATCCCGGGCCCTGTCGGCCGAGACGGGAGTCACGAACGACCCGTTCGTCGCTCGTCGTGTTGCCACCCGACACCCGCCGGACCGTACGATACGACCATGGTCTCCGATCTCGGTTATGTGCCGTTCGATTGCGACAATCACTATTACGAAGCCCTCGACGCATTCACCCGTCACCTGTCCCCCAAGGACGGTCCGCGGTGCGTCCAGTGGGCCGAGATCGACGGTCGCAAGTACCAAGTGGTCGGTGGCCGGGTCAGTCGTGTCGTGACCAACCCCACGTTCGACCCCATCGCCCCGGCCGGAGCCATGCACGACTACTTCCGCGGTAATCCCGACAAGAAGCATCCGCTGGAGTTCCTCTCGGTGCGCGAAGCCATTCGCCCCGAGTACCGGGACCGTGAAGCTCGACTCACCACGATGGATCGCCAGGGCGTGTCCAAGATCTGGCTCTTCCCCACCCTGGGCATGCTGTACGAGGAGTTGCTGAAACACGACCCTGTTGGGGTGGGCATCATGTTCACCGCTTTCAACCGTTGGCTTCAAGAGGATTGGGGTTTCGACCACGCCGGTCGGATCTTCGCCGGGCCCTACATCTCCCTGGCCTCCGTCGAATGGGCCTGCCAGGAGGTGGAGTGGGCGATCGGACGGGGCGCCCGTGTCATCGTGTTGCGACCGGCGGCTCCCACCACCGAGAACGGACAACGCTCCCCGTTCGACGTCATGTACGACCCGTTCTGGGCCCGCGTGAACGAAGCGGGCATCACCACGGTCATCCACGCCGGAGACAGCGGGTACAGCTCGAACGGCTATGCCAACGACGCGTTCTCCGCCCAATTCTCGGGAGGTGGCTGGAAGCCATCCATCAAGAGTTTCGCCATCGAACGTGCCGCCCAGGATTTCATCATCACATCGATCTTCGAGAGGCTCTTCGACCGTTTCCCCAACGTCCGCATGGCGTCGGTCGAGAACGGTTCGAGCTTCCTCGGTGATGCCTGCGACAAACTGACCTCGACGGCCAAGAAGATGCCCGGATACTTCGCCGAGGATCCCGTGGAGACCCTGCGCAACAACTGGTGGATCAACCCCTTCTGGGAGGACGACGTTCACGAGGTGGCCCGAATCATGGGCACCGACCGAGTGTTGTTCGGATCGGACTGGCCCCACATCGAGGGTATGCCCGATCCGCTGAACTACCTGCCCGAGTTGAAGGCCTTCTCCGACGAGGACCAACGGCGCATCCTGCTCGACAACGTCACCGGGTTGAACACCCCGCGTCCGGTTTGATCACCACGTGTCGACGATTCGTCGGCGCGTCGTGCGATCGGATGTCGGCGCCGAGTCCAAGATGGCTCGCAGCCACGCGCGAGTTTCGGCGGGATCGATGACATCGTCGATCTCGAAATGTCCCGCAACCGACAGTGCTTTACCGTGGTCGTACATGCGGGCAACCATGGCTTGGTAGGTCGCTTCCCGCTCGACCGGGTCGTCGATCGCCTCCAATTCGCGACGGTACCCCAGCCTCACGGCGCCTTCCAGACCCATCCCTCCGAACTCGCCGGTGGGCCACGCCACACAGGCCAGCGGGGCTTTGGTCGATCCACCCATCATCGCCTGCGCCCCCAGTCCGTAACTTTTCCGAAGCACGACCGTGATCATCGGCACCTCGATGTTCACACCGATGACGAAGAGACGGCTGCAATGACGAACCAGGGCCGTGGCTTCGACGTCCGGGCCCACCATCATGCCGGGGGTATCCACCAGGGTGATCACCGGCAGTCCGTGGGCGTCGCACAATTGCAAGAAGCGGGCCGCCTTGTCGGCACCATCACTGTCGATCGCCCCACCGAGATGTCGTGGATTGTTCGCGATGACACCCACCGGACGCCCGTCGACACGGGCCAAGGCGGTGACCATGCCGATCCCGAACGCGGACCGGAGTTCGAGCACACTGTCACGGTCGAAAAGACCCTCGATCACGACACGAACGTCGTAGGACTTCACCCGATTTTCGGGCACGAGGTGGCGAAGGAGACTTTGATCGTCGAAGTCGACGTGCGTGATGCGACCCTGGAAGTAGGAGAGGTACTTCTTCGCCAAGCGAACAGCGTCCGCATCATCGCGGGCCACCAGATCGACCACGCCGTTGGCCGTTTGAACCGCGAGCGGTCCGATCTCCTCGGGGCGGTGTACCCCCAGACCCCCACCCTCGATCATCGCCGGACCGCCCATACCGATGTTGGAGCCCTCGCACGCGATGACGACGTCACAACAGCCGAGAATCGCGGCGTTTCCGGCAAAGCAGTAACCGCCGGTGATTCCGATCAGGGGAACCCTTCCCGAGAGCCGGGCGAAATCGTGGAACGCCCAACAATCGAGACCCGACACCCCGAGACCATCGGTGTCGCCGGGACGACCGCCACCCCCCTCGGCGAAAAAGATCAGCGGCACACCCAATCGCTCGACCACGTCGAACATTCGGTCCTTCTTGCGATGGTTCTGTTGTCCTTGTGTGCCCGCCATGACGGCGTAGTCGTAGGACATCACCGCGACCCGAGAGGCCCGTCCGTCGAACGTGTCGCCGTTGACCGAGGCGAGACCAGCCACGAGGCCGTCGGACTGGGTGCGCGCGATGAGGTCATCGAGCGAACGACGACGCCGTTGGGCCGCCAGAACGAGTGGACCGTATTCCACCAACGATCCGGGATCGATCAGATCAGCGACGTTCTCCCGGGCGGTGCGACGACCACCTGCATGTCGTCGAGTGGTTGTCTCGGCGCGAGCCTGATCCGAGCCGAGGCGACGACGCGCGACGACCTCCTCCAGATCGAGGCGTTGCGAAGTCTCCGGCGCGACATCGGGTGCGGTCTCGGATTGGGCCACTTCCTCGATCATGACCAGTGATTGACCCTCTTTCACCGTGTCGCCGGGGGCGACCAAAACCTCGACGACCGTCACCGCGCACCCGCAGATCACGTCGTGTTGCATCTTCATCGACTCCAGCACCACCACCGGCCGACCAGCACCGACGACGGTCCCGACGTCGGCGACCGTCAGAACGGTGCCGAGCATCGGCGCCGGCAGCGCACGAGCCGACATGGTCAAAAAGCGACCATTGCGCTGCGTGGTCCCCGAACCTGTCCGCCGGCCCACGTGACGGCCTCCGGATCCACCAAGTCGAACTCGGGAATACGCGCCAACCAAGATTCGATCGCGACGCGAAGCTCCATGCGGGCGAGATTAGAGCCGGCACAGCGGTGTATCCCCGCTCCGAAGGCCACGTGGCGATTGATCGAACGGTCCAAGACGACCGCGTCGGGATTCTCGAACACCGCCGGGTCGCGATTGGCTCCGGGAAAGTTCATGAGGACCCGCTCACCCGCCTTCATCGGACAGCCCCGGTACTCGACATCTTCCATCAGTCGTCGGGCCATGGTGACCGGAGAATAGGCCCGCAGAAACTCCTCGATCGCGGTCGACATCAATTCGGGCTCGGACACGAGACGTCGACGATCCTGCGGGTGGGTAGCGAGGTGCCAAATGGACGAGCCGATCGCCGACCACGTGGTGTCGACTCCGGCGATGAGCATCAGCGAGCACATACCGATGATGATCGGCTCTTCGATCGGCTGACCGTCGATCTCGGTGTGGAGCAGTTCGGAGATCAGATCGTCGCCGGGATTCTCGCGACGCTCGGCGAGAGCGCTGATGAAGAACTCGATGACCCCCTGGGTTCCCCGTTGGCGTCGTTGGGCATCGAAGGCGAACTCGAGGACGTCGCGCACCCAGCCGGTGAAGGTGTCACTCATCTCGGCGGGAACACCGAGGATGTGGGCGATGACTCGAACCGGAATCTGTTGCGCGTAGTCAGCCGCCAGATCGGCCCGTCCCTGGTCGATGAAACTGTCGATGAGGCGGTTGCACAGCGCCTGCGTCATCGGCTCGTAGGACAACGATTTCTGCGGCGACATCCACGGCAGGATCAGCCGCCGCGTCCAGGTGTGCAGCGGTGGATCGGACGAGATGGGTGGCACACCATAAGGAAGGGGCATCGGCGGATTCGATCCCGGTGAGCCGGTGAACGGCGGAATCACCGCGATGCCTCCACCCGACGGAAACGTCTCGATGTCACGCGCGATCGCGGTCACATCCTCGTAGCGCGTGGGGAGCCACGACCCACCCCAGCGATCGCTGTGAGCGATCGGGCAGGTCTCTCGGAGGGTGTCCCAGATCCGGAAAGGATCGTTCACGTACTCGGGATTGAAGATGTCATAATCCGTCGCCCAGTCGATGATCTCGAGTGAATCGCCCATTTCCGCCTCCCGTGAGACAGTAGCAGTCGCTCTGTCTCACAGACCGGGGTTGGCACGCCGATGATCGAAGACACCGGACGGACGGGATCGGCGATACTCCTCCACGATGGGCGCCAGGTCGCACGGACTGGCTCCGTGCAGGATCACGCCGTCCACACCGAGGTCGAATTGTCCTCGGATCGCCGAAACACAACGTTCGGGTGAGCCGGTGGCCGCTGGGGCCAACCACTGCGCCGGTATCAGAGTCGACACGTGTTCCAACTCGGCGGTGGTGGCCGTGTTGTCGAGCGCGCCACGAAATCCCTTGACGAAGTCGTCGTCACGAAAGCGGCGCAATACCTCGGGATCCCAGCGGTTCGTCTCCACCATCAGGTCGCCGTAGCCCTGCAGATACGTGGCGAGGCGCCCGACCGTCTTTTTCAAGCGAACATCCTCCGTGAGGTGATCGCCGATGGTGGCGAAGCATGACCAGACCCGAACCGAGTCGGGATCCCGACCAGCCTGCTCGGCCGCCTGCTTCACGGCCCCGACGCATCGCCGGGTCGTCTCGTCGGTGAAGAAGGTGTGCAAGATGACGCAGTCGAAAGCCCGTCCCGCCAACTCGAGGGTGCGAGGGCCGAATGCGGTGATTCCCAGAGGGATGTTCTCCTCGAAAGTCGGATCCAGTGCGAGCACCGGGTACTTGCCGATGGGTCCGTCGTGACCGATGATCACCTCGCCGCGGAACAGTCGTCGCATGATCCCGGCGAAGTCCTCCATCTGTGCCGTGGTGACCATGGGCAATCCATAGGCGCGATACAGCGGACCGACACCGCGGCCGATCCCCAAGGTGAATCGACCGTCGGTCAAGCGATGCATGGTTGTCGCGTACGAAGCGGTCACCAACGGGTGCCGCGTGTTGTGATTGGTCGCCGCCGTCGCAATACCCAGATTCGTGCTGACCGCTCCGACGGCTCCGGAGAGGGTGACGGCCTCCTTGATGTTGAAACGCTCCGAGATGAAACACGCCCCCAAACCCAGTTCCTCGGCGTCACCCACCTCCCGAATCAAATCACGAGGCGACCTCGGGGCACCGGGCAGGGTGTAGAACCCGAGTTCGTTCAGCTGGAGACGCGGCGCGGTCATGGGCGAAACCCCGCCATGAGCAAGCGGACCGCCTTCGAGGATGTGGCCGTCAACGGACTTCGTTCGAGCGACATCAGCCGGTCGACGTTGGCTGCCAGATCCTCGACCGTCGCGTCGCGATCCGAGAAGCCGTCACTCAACTCCATGTGCACACCCCCGGCCCATCCGGCTCCCACGCTGATCGTCTCACCGTTCATTTCACAGTCATGATGGCTCAGAAATACCACCAGCGGAGCCACCAATCGTGGATCGAGCCATTGCCCCAACTTCTCCGACCACGGGATCGGACCAAAGGCAGTCCCCGGTCGAGTCTTGGCGTACGGGACGACGACATTCACGTGAATCCCGTGGGGCGCGCCCTCACTGGCCATACCCCGTGTCAGCCCGATCACGCCCATCTTCGCCATCGCGTAGACACTCCCGTTGGGCACCCCGCCGAAAGCCGCGCCTGACGAGACGTTGACGATTCGACCCCCACCATTGTCCTTCATCCACTTCCACGCCGGACGACTGACGTTCAATGTGCCCCGTAACTGGGTGTCGATCAACGTATCGATGCTCTCCTCCGGGAAATCCTCGAACGGTGCCATCCGAACTTGACCCGCATTGTTCACCACCACATCCACTCGCCCGAACGCGTCGAGGGCGGCGTTCACGATCGCCCGCCCGCCCGCCGGAGAGGCGATGTCGTCATGATTGGCCACCGCATTCGCGCCGATGGACCGGATCTTGTCCACGACGTCGTCAGCCGGATTCGTCGCCGGAGCGTCGGCCGATCCGTCGGTATCGGATATTCCGACCCCCAGATCGTTCACCACCACGCTCGCACCCCGAGCGGCGAACTCGAGGGCGTACTCGCGCCCCAGATTGCGTCCGGCACCGGTGACGATGACGACCTTTTCGTCGAATCGCATGATCATTCTGACTCCTCCTGCGGTCTGGACAGGAAGGCACGAACGTCGGCCAGGGCCCGGCGATCCTGAAAGAGAAACATGTGCCCTCCGTGGTACGTCTCGTGTTCCGATCCGGAAATCCTCTCGGCAATCGCCCGACCATTCGCCGGTGGTGCGATTCCATCGAACATCCCGCTACCCACGAAGGTCGGCGCGTCGATTCGGTCCAACCGATCCCAGACGTCGTGGCGGCTCCGCGCGTCCATCTGCCAGAGGTGGCCGAGGGCGGCTCGCCCCGTGGGAGCCGGGCGCGGCGTGAGCAAGGCTCGATCCTCGGGATGTGTGTTCAACCACGGCTCGTCGAAACGCGTGTCGACGAGCGTCGGGTAACGACGAGCACGCTCTTCGTCGGAAGCCGCTGCCAGTTGATGGAGTGGATACGACGAACCGCCGGCGCCCCCGGCACTGGTGCACAACAGACAGAGACGCTCGACCAGTTTCGGATTGGTCACGGCGAACTCCAAGGCCACCATGCCTCCGAAGCTGATGCCGAGAATGGCGGTCCTGACCCAACCGGCGTGCTCGAGGAGGCCGAGCGCATCGTGGGCGTAGTCGGACATCTCGTACGGTCCGTCGGGGACGGCGGTGAGTCCGAGACCGCGTTGATCATGCACGAGAACGGTGTTGAAGCGGGCCAATGCGTCGATCAGCGGTCGAGCTGCCTCGATGCTGGAACCCGATCCGTTGAGAAACAAGAGTCGCGGTCCCTCACCGACGACCTCATAATGAATGGGGAAACCCCGACCCGAGTAGACGCCGACCGTCATCAGCAGAACTCGACAAGGGCCCCGGAGCACACGCTCACTACAGTACGACCGTGCCCGCACCGAACGCTTCATCGACGTCGGTGTCGATCCCGGTGACGTCGATCGCCGATGCGGTCGAATTCCTCCGAACCGTCGGTGGCTTCGAGTTGCGACGAATCCAACCGGCCGATTCCCCCCGGGAGGCCCGTCTGGAGAGGGACGGCACCCTCGTCGACCTCCACATCGGAACGCCGACCGGGGCTCGTCTCGTCATCGAACGCCACCCCTCCGACGATTCCCGGCCCGATGACGGTGACGTCGAGGGACCCGACGGAATCGTGATCAGGATGACAGCGCCTCCCTGCCTCGTCGTCCCCATGATTCGTGAGGAAACCACTGTGGGGGACGGTGACGCCGTCGGCGCCTGGCACCTCGGGCGGGCGGATATGGAATACCGGGACCTGGTGCCCTCGCGTCTCGGCGGCGCCGTGATCGCCTCCCACATTCGTGTCCGTGCAGCGGGCCCGGTTCCGGACTACGTCCACCATCATGATGTTCTCTTTCAACTGATCTTTTGCCGTCGCGGGTGGGTGAAAGTCGTCTACGAGGACCAAGGAGACCCCTTCGTCCTACAGGCCGGCGACTGTGTCACCCAGCCACCGGGGATTCGCCATCGCGTGTTGGAGAACTCTGACGGCATGGAAGTGGTCGAGATCGGCTACCCCGCCGAGCACATGACCACCGTCGAACGCACGTTGAAGTTGCCCAACGGGGTGAATCCCGATCGACGTTGGCACGGCCAGGCTTTCGTGCGTCACGACGCATCGAATCGCTCGTGGACCAGCCTGAGTCTCGGGGTCGAACGCTCCGAGACCGGCATTCGGGGAGCCACCGCGGGGTTGGCCGATGTGGACCTCGTGAGAATCGAACCCGACTCCACTTTGACCCTCGAGTCGGTCGGCGCCAACCATCCCCGCTTGCTCTTCGTCGTCTCCGGTTCGGCTGTAGTGAACGTCGACGGCACGCGCCGCGACCTTGCAGAGGGCACCACTCTCAGCCTGCGATCCGAGCATCGGGCCGAGATCACCGCCCGATCGGTCACGACGCTCCTGCGCATCATCCTCGATGCCTCCCAGGACCCGGGCTACTGGCGCCCCATCGTCTGACGTCTCTCGGCCTCGGAGGTGTCGGTCGGGGTGTTCGGGGCCACCAATCGAATCTCGACCCGATCGAGAACCCCTTCGAAAGGGTACCCGTCGCGACGGTGCGCGTAGCCCGCCGCCACCGGGGAACCGTGGTCGTAGGCCACGCTCGGTCCAACGCTCGACATCGTACGCATCACGAAGGGAAGGTGCATCGATCCCCCATCGGAGCCGTCGATCAGCAGGAGAACCTCGGCGGTCTTGCCGGTCCGCCGGAACCGCACCGACACCACGGAATCAACGGTGGGGAGAACCCGCGACGACGTCAAAACGTGATGCTCTCCGAAAATGTTGTAGTCGAAGACGAGGCGACCGGCGTCCACGTAGAAACTGAATCCGGAGTTCTCCGTTCCCGAGGCGTAGATCACACCACCTTGACCGTGCGCGACGCGCACGAACGCATCCAAATCCCAACTCCGTCCGCCCAGCGACGCCGCCGCCTGAGCCGGCATGGGCGCCATCGGCGGACGGTACACGTAGGTCCGCGAGGTGGGGTGCACCGAGCGATCCGCGAATCGGGCTCCGAACAACTCGAGACCACGATCGTCGAGGGGCAGAACGCCCTCGCGCTCGGCTTCCTCCCACCACAACGCGATCAATTCGCCGAGACGTTCCGGCTCATGCGACGCCAGGTCATTGGTCTCCGATCGATCCACGTCGACGTGGTACAACTCCCACACGTCATCATCGAACGACTTCCCGGGCTCGTGTCGGGTCACGGCTTTCCAGCCGTCCACGTGAATCCCCCGATGTCCGCCCATTTCGTAGTACTGGATCTTCTTGCGCGTCGATGCTGACCGGTCGTCCATCGCGTACTTCATGGAGACTCCACTGATCGGCATGACTTCAAGCCCGTGATACGTCGGTGGAGCCGGGACACCGGTGATTTCGAGGATCGTCGGCACGATGTCGTTGACGTGATGGAATTGATCGCGGAGTTCTCCGCCGGTCGGAATGCCCTTGGGCCAACGCACGATGCACGGGACGTGAACACCGCCCTCGTGTGTGTTCTGCTTGTACCACTTGAAGGGGGTGTTCCCCGCTTGCGACCAGCCCCACGGGTAGTTGCTGTGCGAGTGGGGCCCTCCGATCTCGTCGATGCGGGCGATCGCCTCGTCGGGAGTCTCGAGGATCATGTTGAAGAACTTCATCTCGTGCAGGACCCCGAACGGACCGCCCTCCTGTGAGGCGCCGTTGTCGGACATCAGGAAGATCACGGTGTTGTCGTCGACACCCAGATTCTTCAACGACTCCATCAAACGCCCGATCTGATCGTCGGTGTGCTCCAGAAACGCCGCGTAGGCCTCTTGCAGGCGACACGCCAAACGTCTTTGATTCTCGGACAGGTCATTCCAGGCCTCCACGCCGGGATTGCGCGGTGCGAGAACGGTGTCGACGGGAATGACGCCGAGTTCCTTCTGACGTGCGAACCACCGATCGCGAAAAACGTCCCAACCCTCGTCGAAGGCTCCGCGGTGTTTGCGGAGGTATCGCTCCGGCGCCTGATGGGGCGCGTGCGTGGCTCCGAAGGCTAGGTACATGAAGAACGGTCGATCCGGACGAAGGCTCACCGAGTCGTGCATGAACTCGATGCCCTTGTCGACGAGGTCTTCGGACAGGTGGTATCCCTCGTCCGGTCCAGCCGGAGGATCGATCCAATGGTTGTCATACACCAACTCGGGGTGAAACTGATCGGTCTCTCCGTCGAGGAATCCGTAAAAACGATCGAAACCACGCTGTAACGGCCATTGATCGAATGGTCCCGCCGCGGAGGCATCGGCCATCGGACAAAGATGCCATTTCCCCAACGCGAAGGTGGCGTAACCGGCCCCTCGAAGGATCTCGGCGATCGTGGTCGCGTCGTTGGCGATGTGTCCGCGCATGTGGGGAAACCCGCTGTTGAAGTTCGAGACGGACCGCATCCCGACGGCATGGTGGTTGCGACCCGTCAACAATGCCGCCCGGGTCGGCGAGCACAGAGGTGTCACGTGGAAGTTCGTGAACCGAAGACCCTCGGCCGCCAAGGAGTCGATACTCGGGGTCGACAGCGTCGATCCGAAGCATCCGAGATGTGAGAACCCCATGTCATCGAACAAGATGATGATGATGTTGGGTGCCGCCTCGCCTGGATGGGGATGAGACGGCCACCACGGTTCCGATTCGGCATAGGTTCGACCTATACGACCTTGAAACTTCTCGACCATCGATTCCCCCATCGCCCCTCGACCGCGTTGTTGACAATAGTGCTGTCACTACCTACTGTCAGCCAGGTGACCGCTCGGCCCGTCGCTCTCGTCTGCGACACGCGCTACTACGTGGGGCCGAACTTGGCCGAACGCTTCGCCGAGCGAGGTTTCGACCTCGTTGTGGGTGAACCCGACACCGAACTCGTCGCCCGGCTCGAGTCGATGGGTTCGCGGGTCGTCTCCTGCGCCGGACACAGCGACCTGAACTCCGTTGCCGACGCCGACGCTCTGGTGGGAGCAGCGATCGATGCGTTCGGTCGTCTCGACTCCGCTGTCATGTTTTCGGGACAGATCGTCACCGGTCGATTCGTTCATTCGAGCCTCGAACAGCTGCGTCAGGTTTTCGCTGGGTGCGTCGAGGCTCCGTACAACTTCTTGCGATCGGTCGTGCCGGTGATGACGGCCCGGGAGTCGGGCCAGATCCTGGTGATCACCAGCGCCTCGGGTGCCCGTCCCACGCCGGGCGCCCCGCTCTATTCCTCGGTCCGCGCCGCCGCCACGATGTTGGTCAAGAACGTGGCCGACGAGGTGGCCCGCACCGGTGTCCAGGTCAACGCGGTGGGCACGAACTTCATGGACTTTCCGGCCTTCCTGAAAGCATCGGGAGCCACCGATCCGGGGGTACGGGCCAAGATCGAGTCGCAAGTACCGATGCGCCGATTGGGAACAATGGACGAATTCTCGTCCTTCTGCATGGCCTTCCTCGATGGAACGAGTCGTTTCACGACCGGGCAGTTCGTCGCCTATGCCGGAGGCTGGGTCTGACGGCAGAATGGGGGCATGGAGCGCTCCCTGTACGACGACGATCATCTGGCGTTCGCCGAGAGCTTTCGATCCTTCGTTTCGAAAGAGATAGCCCCCGATTACCTCCGGTGGGAGGAGGAGGGAATCGCCCCCCGCGACCTCTACACCAAAGCTGGAGCCAGTGGATTTCTCGGAATGGCCGTGCCGGAGCAGTACGGCGGCGGTGGAAGTAGCGACTTTCGATTCAACGCCGTCATCGGCGAAGAGTTGGCCTTGGCCGGAATCGGCGGTGCCGGAAACGGCATCACCTTGCACAACGACATCACCACCCCGTACTTCACCGACATCTGCAACGCCGAGCAGAAGACTCGTTGGCTACCCGGTATCGCGTCGGGGGAACTCATCACCGCCATCGCCATGACCGAGCCGGGCACCGGAAGCGACCTGGCCAGTATCACCACCACCGCGCGCCGGGACGGCGACCGGTACATCCTCAACGGATCCAAGACCTTCATCACCAACGGAATCAACAGCGACCTCGTCATCGTGGCGGCCAAGACCGACCCCACACAGCGTCACACCGGCATGTCCCTGCTGGTGGTCGAGCGAGGGATGCCGGGCTTCGAGCGGGGACGAAATCTCGACAAGATCGGTCAAACGAGTGCCGACACGTCCGAATTGTTCTTCAACGACGTCGAGGTGCCCGTCGCGAATCTTCTCGGCGACGAGGGCCGCGCCTTCCACTATCTGACCTCCAACTTGGCCCAAGAACGACTGTCGATTGCCGTGGCAAGCTTGGCCTCGGCACGCGCGTGTGTGGGTTGGACCCTCGAGTACGTGAAGGAGCGCAAGGCGTTCGGCACCACCATCGGAGCGTTCCAGAACACCAAATTCGTTCTGGCCGAGCAGAGAACCGCGGTCGAGGTCGCTCAGGCCTACGTCGACGCTTGCATCCTCGCCCTCAACGCCTCGCGACTCTCGGCGGCCGAAGCCGCGGCGGCCAAGTACTGGTGCACCGAACTGTTGAAGCGGGTTGCCGACAAATGTCTGCAGTTGTTCGGAGGGTACGGATACATGCGGGAGTATCCCATCGCGCGCGCCTACGCTGACGCTCGGATCACCACCATCTACGGGGGAACGACCGAGGTCATGAAGAGCATCATCGCCAAGGACCTGGGTCTCTGACGTGGCGATCGCCCTCGACCCCCGCCTGTACCGTGACGCCGACTGGTACCAACGTGAACGGGTCTCCGTGTGGTCCGATCAATGGCTGATGTTCTGCTCCGAGACCGAAGTCGCGTCCGATGGCTCCTACGTCGCCGCGGATATCGCCGATTTTCCGGTGCTGGTCGCGCGCCGACCGGGTGGTGACTTGGTGGGTTTCCTCAACGTGTGTCCGCATCGCGCCGGGCCGATCCTGTGGCCCGGTTCGGGTGTCACCGGCAATTTGGTGTGTCGATACCATGGGTGGGCCTTCAATTGGAGAGGCGATCTGGTGTCGGCCCGGGATTTCGGAGAGTCCACGGAGCTGTGTCCCGAACAACGGATCCTCACCCCCGTCGATGTCGCAACCTGGTGTGGAATGGTTTTTGTGCGTATTCGTCGGGGTGAGACCGACCTGTTCAGTGATCTTGGCGGCCTTACCGAGATCGTGGGTCGCTTCCCCGTCGACCGCTTCCGCTTCGTGCGCCGCATGGTGCGGACTCTGGAGTGCAACTGGAAGACGTACGTGGACAACTATCTCGAGGGCTACCACGTGCAACTGATCCACCCCTCCCTCACCCGGGCCCTCGACATGCGCACCTACCGGGTCTCGGTGCCCGAGCCCGGCTATTGCCATCACACCTGTGACACCACCGAAGGGTCACCGTCGGGAGGTGCCTGGCTCTTCCGCTATCCGAATCTGGCCCTCAACATCTATGCCGATGGCATGAACGTCGAGCGGATCATTCCGGTGGGGAGAGATCGCACCCACGTCGTCTACGACTACTACTCGGAGTCGGCGACCCAAGCCGACATCGAGGCCATGGTTTCGATGTCCAACGTCGTTCTCGACGAGGACCAGGCCATGTGCGAGCAAGTGCAACGAGGGCTCGATTCGGGCACCTATCGTGGAGGTCCGCTGAGTCCGAAACACGAGATCGCGGTGGCCTGGTTTCAGGACCGTCTGCGCGCCGAGGTTCACTGACGCTCCGGCGCCGAATGCCAGAATGTCCGGGTGAGCATCGCCCAGCGACCCAGCCAGAGCCTCGTTTGTCTCGACCTCGAGGGGGTCGTCGTGCCCGAAATCTGGATCGCAGTCGCCGAACGCACGGGGCTTCCAGAACTGCGTCGGACCACGCGAGACGAGCCTGACTACGACAAGTTGATGCGCTACCGCATCGACATCCTCGACCGCGAGGGGCTCACCATGTCCCTCATCGAAGATGTCATCGCCGGTCTCGATCCGCTCCCCGGGGCGGTCGACTTCGTCGCGGCCCTGCGATCACGAGCTCAGTTGATCTTTCTGTCCGACACCTTCGAACAGTTCGCCCGCCCGCTCATGCGCAAGTTGAATTTCCCGACCATCTTGTGCCATCGTCTGATCGTCTCCAACGATCGCATCGTGGACTTCGAGTTGCGCCAGGCCAACCAAAAACAGCGAGCGGTCGAGGCGTTCCGATCGCTCAACCTGCGGGTGGTGGCCGCCGGCGACTCGTACAACGACACCGCGATGCTCGGTGCCGCACATGCCGGCTTTCTGTTTCTCGCACCGGACAACGTGATCGCCGAATTCCCTCAGTTCCCGGCGCTCGACACCTACGACGACTTGTTCGAGAACCTGATGAGCGCGCTCGAATACGACTGACCATGGGCGTCTACACCGACTGGGTTCTCCCTCGATTGATCGACCGTGTCCTCGACACCGCAGATTTCCGCGAGATCCGACGCACGCAAGTGGCCGAAATCGACGGACGAGTTCTCGAGGTCGGATTCGGTGCCGGAGCCAACGTTGCGTTCCTACCGAACACGGTCCGACATCTCTACGCCGTGGATCCCGCGACCAGTGTGCGGGGTATCGCCGATCGACGCCTTCGGGCGAGAGGAATGTCGGTCGAGTACGTCGGGCTGGACGGAGCACGGTTGGAACTGGCCGACGAATCCGTCGACCACGTGGTGTCCACCATGACCCTGTGCACGATCCCCGACGTCGAACGGGCCCTCAGCGAGATCCGTCGCGTGTTGCGGTGGGGTGGGCGACTCCACTTCGTCGATCATGGTCGCTCCCCCGATCCCGTCGTGGCCCGGCGTCAACGTCGGCTCAACGGCCTTCATGGCCGCCTGTTCGGAGGCTGTCATCTCGATCGTGACATCCCCGCCCTCGTGCGCGCCAGTGGTCTGACCATCGACACGTACTCCGCCGACTACATGGCCGGACCCAAGGTGATGGGCTTCCTGTATCGCGGCGTAGCGACCAAGTGACTCGACAAAAACGGACCGTTTTTGCGCCGATGCGGTGGTGGTGTCGAAGGAGGGACTTGAACCCTCACGATCTTACGATCACTAGCCCCTCAAGCTAGCGCGTCTGCCTGTTCCGCCACTTCGACGTGGGACTGCAAAGATACCGGCGGTCGACCCGATCACCGAACCAGCAAGAAGCCAAGACTCAGAATCGACACCACCCACACGAGCGTGACCACGAATGTGATGCGGTTCAGGTTGCGCTCGGCCGCCGCCGAACCGATACCGGCACTGCTACCCCCTCCGAACATGTCGGAAAGTCCTCCACCTTTACCGCTGTGCATCAAGATGCCGGCGACCATCCCGATGGTCGATACGACGTTGACCACCACCATGAAGTACATCAGCAGGTCCCGCACGACTCTCGAGGCTAACGGGGTCAGTCGGGGAAATGGCAGGCCACCAGGTGCTCGCCGGCCCGACGCCCCGGCGCGTCCACCAACAGGGGTTCCTCGGTCGCACAACGGGCCTCGGCCTTGGGGCAACGGGTGCGAAAGCGGCACCCGGACGGCGGATCGACCGGGCTCGGAACGTCCCCGGTGAGCACGATGCGGGTACGTCGGCTGGCGTTTCGGGGATCGGCCACGGGCACCGCCGACAACAACGCACGGCTGTACGGATGGGCGGTCGTGTCGTACACCGACTCCGGATCCCCGATTTCCACGATCTTGCCGAGGTACATCACGGCCACCCGATCGGCGATGTGACGCACCACCGACAGATCGTGCGCGATGAACACGTACGAGAGCCCCAGCTGTCGCTGCAGATCCTCCATCAGGTTGAGGATCTGGGCCTGGATCGACACGTCGAGGGCCGACACCGGCTCGTCGGCGACGATCACCTTGGGGCTGAGCGCCAACGCTCGCGCGATTCCGGCGCGCTGTCGTTGACCGCCGGAGAACTCGTGCGGGAACCGGTTGTAGTGCTCGGGGTTCAATCCCACGAGACCCATCAGCTCGCGCACCCGTTCCTTCTCCCCCGCCCGGGACAGGGTCTTCTGGATACGAATGGGAGTTCCGATGCTCTGGCCGATGCTGTGTCGCGGGTTGAGGCACGCGTAGGGGTCCTGAAACACCACCTGGATGTCGCGACGCAACGCCAACAACTCCTTGGAGGACGCGGCGGTGACGTCGGTTCCGTCGAGGATCACCGATCCCGACGTCGGCTCGATGAGACGGGCCAGAAGGCGACCGAGGGTGGACTTACCGCAGCCGGACTCACCCACCACGGCCAGTGTCGTCCCCCGGTCCAGGCTGAATGAGACACCGTCGACGGCCTGCAACATGTCGGTGGGGCGATTCAACAACTTCGACGATCCGGTCGGGAACCATTTCACCAACGACCGGGCCTCGAGAACGACCTCACCGCTCATGGGCACCTCCGAGCAAATTCAGGAGGCGCTCGTCGGGGAGATGACACGCCGACGAACCCGGTCCGACCCGACGTAGCTCTGGAACCTCGGTTGAGCAACGCCCGGCCAACGAGTCCGCGTGCGCGCATCGAGGGTGGAACGGACAGCCCGACGGAAGATTGATCAGGGACGGGGGAATTCCCGGGATCGATTCCAGGCGCTCATGACGAACGGAGTCGAGGCTCTTGACCGACTTCAGCAGTCCACGCGTGTACGGGTGGGTCGGCGTGACGAATGCGTCGGCCACCGCGGCCGACTCCACCACCCGACCCGCGTACATCACCATCACCCGCTCGGTGATCTCGGCAACCACGCCCAGGTCGTGGGTGATCAGGATCACCGCCGAACCGTGCTCCGCCTGCATCGCCGCGATCAGTTCGAGGATCTGCGCCTGCACGGTGACGTCGAGGGCGGTGGTCGGCTCGTCGGCGATGAGGATCTTTGGGCTGTTGACCAAGGCGATGGCGATCACGATTCTCTGCCGCATGCCTCCGGAGAACTCGTGGGGATGTTGATCGATGCGCTTGCCGGGCTCCGGGATTCCCACCTTGTGGAGGGAGTCCAGAGCGATCTCGCGAAGTTCCTTCTTGGACGCTTCCGGGTGATGAACCGCGTACGCCTCACCGATCTGTCGACCCACGGAGTAGAAGGGGTTCAAGGCGGTGAGTGGATCCTGGAAGATCATCGCCACCTCGCGCCCGCGCACATGACGCACTTCTTCGTCGCTCATGGCGAGGATGTCGCGACCCTCCAGCAGCACCTGCCCACTGGTGCGCACGTCGGCACCGAAGTTCAGCCGCAGGAGCGAGTTGGCCGTGACCGACTTGCCCGAACCGCTCTCGCCGACGATGGCCACGGTCTCGCCCGGGGACACGTCGAAGGACACCCCCTTCACCGCATGGACGTCGCCGTCCGCGGTGCCGAAGGTGACGCGCAGGTCGCGCACGGACAACAGCGTCACTTCACCCTCACTCGAGGGTCGAGATAGCCGTACAGGATGTCCACGACGGTGTTGGCCACCACGATGAAGACGGCCGACACCATGGTGGTCGCCACCAGGATCGGTAGATCGGAGTTGATCACGGCGGCCAAGGTCAGCTTGCCGAGACCCGGCAGGTTGAAGATGCTCTCGGTCACGAGCGCACCACCCAGCAGGAAGGCGAAGTCGAGACCGGCGATGGTCACGATGGGCACGAGCGCCGCGCGCAGAACGTAGGTGACGATCAAACGTCGTCGCGGTAGACCCTTGGCGATACCGAGTCGCACGAACTCCTCGTTCATCACCTCGAGTATCCCGTTACGGGTCATGCGCACGTACGTCGCCGCCGAGATGATCGCCAGCACGAACCACGGCAACAGCAAGGACATGAACCATTCGACGGGGTTTTCGGTGAGACCGGTGTAGCGCGGGAACGGGAGTAAGCCCGTCCAGATCACGAAGACCATGATGAAGATCAAACCAAGGAAGAACGTCGGGAGGCTCACACCGATCACGCTGAACGCGGTGGCCACCCGGTCCTGCCATCGGCCCCGTTTGAGCGCGGCGAGGGTGCCCAAACCGACCCCGATGACCATCCACAGGACGAAGGCCCCCAGGGCGATGGACGCCGTCACGGGCAGGGTGGATGCGATCAGCGTGGTGACGCACTCGTGACGGTCGTAGGAATATCCGAGAGACGGCGCCGAGCAGTGAATCGAGGAGCCCTCCTCGCCGTACGTACGGCCGGCGAAGATGCCCTTCATGTACGCGCCGTACTGCTCGACCAACGGCCTGTCGTAGCCAAGACGCTCGCGGTTGGACTCGATCACCTCGGGACGGCAGTTCTTGCCGCAGGTGAGAGCCGCCGGGTCCGACGGGAGCGCGGAGAAGATGACGAAAGTGAAGGCGCTGACGATCAGCAACAGAACGATCGCGAAGAAGGAACGACGAAGAACGAAAAAGATCATCTCATGACGCCCGCGACGCGCTGGTGGGTGGTCGCACCGCGCGACCACCCACCTGGCGAGTCATTTCCCGATGTCAGCCGGCCAGGCCGAGGTCACCGAGGTTGTACCAACCGAACGGGAGCCACTGGTAGGCACCACGCACGTTCGAGCCCACGATGTTCTGCGCCTTGGACGCCGATCCGGGGATCGACCACACCTGATCGATCACGTACTGGTTCAGTTCCTTCCACAGCTTGGCTTGCGCCGCACGGTCGGTCTCCATCTTGGCTTCTTCCGCCTTGGTCTGGAACTCGGCGAAGGCCGGATCCTCCTCGTTGTTGTGGTAGTTGAACCCGCCCCCCTTTCCGAACAGTTCGGGCAATACGGTCGAGGCATTGGCCCAGTCCGCGGCCCATCCGGCGGACATCAGGTCACCCTGATCACCGTTGATGGTGGCGTAGTACTTGGATTGCTCTATCGGATTGTCGTTGATCTTGATGCCGGCGGCACCAAGCGTGTCGATCCAGATCGCCATGTACTTCTTCCAGGTGTCCGTGTCGGGATGGTCGAAGCGCAGGCCGTCCTCGGTGGCCTTGGCGTACACCTCGGGGCACTTCTCCTTCGCTTCGTTCATCTTGGCGATGGCGGCCTTCGTGTTCGGGGTGCCATCGCCTTTCGTCCCGTCGAGCAACTTCGCCGGTGCATAGTCGGTCGTCAACAACGGTGCGACAAAGCTCTGGGCGAACTCACCGGTGAAGGGTCCGCCCGCCGCGGTGCGCAGAGCCTCGCGGTCGAGGGCCAACCAGATCGCCTGACGCACCTCGAGGCACGAGACGGTCTTGATGTTGAGCATCGTGTAGGTCACGAATCCGTCGAAACCGTCGGTGCGACGGTCCTTCAGCGACTCGTCGCCGAACACGGTCTGGAGGTTCACGGGCAGGATGCCGCCGTACACGATGGCGTTCTTGTCATCACCCGAATCGGCGAGCATGCGCTCGTCGATGACGGTCTCATCGAGACCGAACTGCCAGACGATCTTGTCGACCTTGGGCGCACGCACCTCGTCGGACTCGGCGTTCCAGTTCTCGTTGCGCACGAGTACCAACTCCTTGCCCTCCTCGTAGGTCTCCACCTTGAAGGGACCGTTCGAGAACGGCTTGAGACCGTACTGATCGGCGGTGTCCTGGGCCTCGGGAACCGGGGCGAACGCCAACAAACTGACGGTGAAGTTGAAGTCGGCGACCGGAACCTTCAGATTGAAGGTGATCGTCTTGCCATCGCAGCTAACGGCCTCGTCGAAGAGAGCCTGCTCTTCCTCGGTGGCCAACCACGGGCCCGGGTAGGCACTATCGGTGTCGTAGTCGCCCGCGGGAATGTCGAGGTAGCTGACGGCGTACTGCGGGCCGTCGAACGCGGTGACTTCGGACCCGAAGGTGCGCGACACACCGTACGCGACGTCGGCGCAGGTCACTTCCGATCCGTCTTCCCACGTGATGCCGTCACGAAGGGTGAACGACCAGGTGGTGAGATCATCGGATGCGGTGCCGAGGTCGGTGGCCATGTCGGCCACCAGTGAGGTGCCGTCCTTGCCGGCCACCGGCTTGTACGAGGTCAACGTGCGGGCGAACGTGGAACCCCACGCGCCCAGCTCGGCGCCGGTGTACACGCGCTGCGGGTCCAGGGTAGACGCACCCTCCGCGCTCGTGAGCACGTACAAGGTGCCACCGTCCTTGACTCCGTCCAAGGTGGCCGACAGACCACCGGACTCCTCGCCGCTTTGTACTCCGTCACCGGAGCCGCCGCAGGCGCCCGCCACGAGACCCACCAGGGCCACGATGGCGAGAACTTTGCTTCGCACTTTCATTGTCCCTACCCTTTCGCCAACGAATGTCGGACGTTGACGCCTCGTACGCTACAACGATGTTGTATCGCCCCGATCAGGAACCCTCGTCAGAGCTGTTGACGGTCGCTTCGGGGGTCGAAGGCATCGCGCAGACCGTCCCCGAGCAGGTTGAACGCCAGAACCAGGACCATCAGGGTCACCCCGGGGATGAAGAGGTAGGTCGGGGCGGCTCGGTAATAACGAACCGAGTCCCCGAGCATGATCCCCCACGACGCGGCCGGGGCCAGCAGGCCGACCCCGAGAAACGACAGGGTGGCCTCGAGGGCCACGTATCCGGGCAGGCTCAACGACACGAAGACGATGATCTGCGGCCACAGGTTGGGGAGCAACTGCTTGAAGACCAGATGGCCGGTGCCGGCACCGAACGAACGAGCGGCCTCCACGAACTCGCGTTCCCGCAGCGACAGGACCTGTCCCCGCACGAGACGCGCCATGTACACCCATCCGAACAAGGTGAGCACCGCCATGATGTACGTGATCCTCGCGGTGTTACCGGCCGGCACCCCCCACGACTCGAGCCGTTGGGTCATCGGGTTGGCCAGCGCGATGATCAACAACAACGACGGGAAGGCCAGGGTCACGTCTCCGAGACGTCCGATCAATGCGTCGACGAATCCCCGCCGCAGGCCGGCCACGATGCCCAGGGTCACTCCCACCACGGTGGTGAGCAGTGTGCCGATCGCGCCCACGAGCAACGAGATGCGCGCTCCGTACATGAGGCGTCCGAGGATGTCACGACCGGTTCCCGGCTCGACGCCGAACGGGTGATCCCACGAGATACCGCCCAATTGGCCAGCCGGTAATCCGAAGTCGTTGATGGCCTCGCGATCGAGGGCATAGGGATCGATGTTGAGGATTCGCACCAGCACCGGAGCGAAGACCGCCACGAAGACGTAGAACGAGACGACCCAGAAGGCCGCCTTGGCCGCACGGTTCTGCTTCACCCGGGCCAGGCCCATTCGGAACGGGGACAAGCCCTCCGAAGAAAGGGCACCGACAGACGGGACGGGGGGTTCCGGAGCGTTGGCCGAATCGGACATCGGCTAGAGCATATGTCGGACGTCGCGAGGCCCGACGAACGTCACACCGTGGGATACTGCACGATCCGCGCGAACTCGTCGGCGTCGAGGCTCGCACCCCCGACCAGGGCACCGTCGATGTCGGGCTGGGCCATCAATTCGGCCACGTTGCCGGCCTTCACCGATCCGCCATATTGCACCCGCACGGCGTTGGCCGCGTCCCCACCCCAGGCTTCGGTGACGGTCCGACGAATGTGAGCGCACACCTCCTGGGCGTCGGCGGCCGTGGCGGTGAGACCCGTGCCGATGGCCCAGATGGGTTCGTAGGCCACCACGATGTCCCCGAACTGGGTGTCGAGACGGCCCTCCAGCGAAGCGAGCAGCTGCGCGCGCACGATCTCGAGAGCCTGTCCGCTCTCGCGTTGTTCGCGAGTCTCCCCCACGCACACGATGGGTGTCATCTTGTGTTTGACGACCGTGGCCACCTTGGCCGCCACGAAGGCGTCGGTCTCGCCGAAGATCTGTCGTCGTTCGCTGTGACCGCAGATCACGTACCGGACGTTCAACTTGGCCAGGAACGCCGGTGACACCTCCCCGGTGAACGCACCTGAATCGTCGGAGTGACAGTTCTGTGCCCCGAGGAAGAACGGAAGCCGATCACTCTCGATGGTGGTCTGCACGGTTCGGATGTCGGTGAACGGCGGATGCAGGGAAACGTCGACCCGTTCGACATCGTCCTTGGTGACGAGATAACTCAACTTCTGCACCAACTGAATCGCGTCGTAGTGATTCAGGTTCATCTTCCAGTTGCCACTGATAAGTGGGCGACGACTAGACGCGGGCATTGGGGGCCTCTCTCAACGCTTTCAGGCCCGGAAGGTCCCCGAGCTCCAACAACTCCAACGACGCACCACCACCGGTGGACACGTGGTCGACCTCGTCCTCGAGCCCGAACTGCGCCAACGCGGCGGCCGAGTCGCCGCCACCGACGACCGTGAAGGCTTTGGTGTCGGCCATGGCCTGGGCCACCGTTCGGGTGCCCTTGGCGAAACGTTCGTCCTCGAACATGCCCATCGGGCCGTTCCAGAAGACGGTGCGGGCCTCCATGATGATGTCGCTGAACGCCGCCGCCGACCCGGGGCCGATGTCGAAGCCCTTGGCGCCCGGAGGCAGACGTCGTCCATAGGTCGAGTAGTTGCCATCGGCGTCCAGACCGACGATGTCCTCGGGAAGGTGGATGTCCTTGCCCCGCTGTAGCAAACGCTTGCACGTGTCCACCTGATCGGATTCAAACAGGGAATCGCCGATGGGGTGGCCTTGCGCCGCCAGGAACGTGAAACACATGGCCCCACCGATCACGAGCGCATCAACCGACTCGAGCAGGGCCTCGACTACCCCCAACTTGTCGGAGATCTTGGATCCACCCAACACCGCGACGAAAGGATGTCGCGGGTTCTTGCGCAGATTGGACAACACGTCCACCTCGCGCTCGAGGAGCCGCCCCATGGCGGAGGGAAGGGTTCGAGGCGGACCCACGATCGAGGCATGAGCCCGATGGGCCGCCCCGAACGCATCGTCGACGTAGATGTCGACCCCCTCCACGAGACGGGCGACGAAGTCAGGGTCGTTGCCCTCCTCGCCGGCATCGAAACGCAGGTTCTCCAACAGTTCCACGCCGGGGGCGAGGGTCTCCAACAGATCGCGAACCGGAGCCAAGGAGTACTTCTCTTCCGGCTTGCCCTTGGGACGGCCCAAGTGGCTGGCGCACACGACAGTCGCCCCACGTTCTGTCAACCACTCGATCGTCGGCAACGCCGCACGAACCCGGAAGTCGTCGGTGATACGTCGACCGCCGTCCGCGGTCGTCTCCATCGGAACGTTGAAGTCCGTACGAACAAGCACCCGCTTGCCGGCGACGTCGCCCAAATCCTCGAGCGTGGGAATACCATCGATCATCGGTTCAGCGACGCTTGGCGGGAACCTTGGATCCGGCGTACAACGTGGTGTCCACGAGCCGGTTGCTGTAACCCCACTCGTTGTCGTACCACGCCAGCACCTTGACCATCTTGCCCATGCTCGCGGTCAGACCCGCGTCGAAAACACTGCTGTGCGGGTCACCGACGATGTCACTCGAAACGATGGGGTCCTCGGTGTAGGCCAAGATCCCCTTCAACGGTCCCGAGGCCGCCTTCTTGAACGCGGCATTGATCTGCTCGACGGAGGCCGATTTCTCGAGATTCGCCGTGAAGTCGACGATGGAGCCCGTCGGGATCGGAACCCGCAACGAGGTTCCGTCAAGTTTGCCCCTCATGCTGGCCAGAACGAGGCTCGTCGCCCGGGCTGCTCCGGTGCTGGTGGGGACGATGTTGATGGCCGCACCTCGGGCCCGCCGTAGATCTTTGTGCGGACCGTCCACGAGCATCTGATCGCCGGTGTACGCGTGAACGGTCTGCATCAAGCCTTGCTCGACGCCGAATTCGTCGTCGAGAACCTTCACCAACGGAACGAAGCAATTGGTGGTGCAGCTGGCATTGGAGATCACCTTGTGATTCTTGAAATCGAAATCCTTGTGGTTGACCCCGTACACGAAGGTGGCGTCGGCGTTGTCGCACGGTGCCGACACGATCACCAGGGGAGCACCACCCTCGAGGTGATAGGCGGCTGTATCGCGCTTGGTGAAGATGCCGGTGCTCTCGATCACCACGTCGACACCGAGCTCTCCCCATGGGAGCGCCTTGGGATCCCGTTCGCTCAACACGCGAAGAACCTGGCCGTCGACACTGATGCCGTTCTTGACGGCCTTCACGGTGCCGGCCATCTTCCCCAAGACCGAGTCGTACTTCAGCAGATGCACCATCGTGTCGAGAGAGCCGAGGTCGTTGACCGCCACGATCTCGATCTTCGCTGCACGCTGGCGAACCGCTCGAAAGAAGTTTCGCCCGATTCGTCCGAAGCCGTTGATTCCGACGCGAACGGTCCGAGAGGGGCTCATGATCATCCTTTCCATGGTCGCCATCGGCAGGCGACGCCTCTCAAAACTAGTCGCAAAAGACCCACCGAACCGTTTCTCGCAGGTCGTGATGCCCTCGGCAACATGACCGTGACTCAGCGATCGATGTCCCGATGCCCCACACGAACCGGCTGGCCCGAGGTTCTCATCCGCTCGGCGACCTCGTTGGCGATGACCACTGATCGATGTCGTCCGCCGGTACACCCGACGGCGATCGTCAGATAGCTCTTACCCTCGGCCGCGTACAACGGGACGATCGTCCCCAGCAGATCCACGAGTTTGGTCACGAAGACCTCGGCCTCGGCTTGTCCGAGAACGAAGTCCCGCACCGACCCGTCGAGGCCCGACTGCGGACGCAACTTCTCGTCCCAATGAGGATTGGGCAGGAAGCGGGCGTCGAGAACGATGTCGGCGTCGAGCGGAAGTCCGTGCTTGAAGCCGAAGGACTCGACGGTGATCTGGAGGTGTTCGCGCACGTCATCGAACAGACCGAGCAACTTCGTTTTGAGCTGATTCGTGTTCAACTCGGTCGTGTCGATCACGAGGTCGCAATCGACCTTCATAGGCTCCAACAGGTCCCGCTCCATCTCGATCGACTCCACGAGACCGTCGGCCTCGCTCGACAAAGGATGACGGCGACGCGACGCCTCGTAACGTTTCACCAACTCGCGGGTGGATGCGTCCAGGTACACCACGCGGACCCGATGCCCCTCGACGCGCATACGGGCGACCTTGGGCATCAGTTCGAGATGTTGACGACCCGCGACGAGGGCGAGACGCTCGATGCCCGATCCAGGAGCACTGGCCAACTCGACGATGGTGTCCACGAGAGAAGTCGGCAGGTTGTCGACCACGTACCAGCCGAGATCCTCCAAAACGGCGGCGGTGGCCGAACGTCCGGCCCCCGAAAGCCCGGTGATCACGAGAACGTCGGCCATGAGCAGAAACTAGCGAGCAGCAGCGACGAGATGCCGTATGGGATCGAGATCGAAACCGCCCAGCCCGTCGGGACGAAGACTCCGGATCAGCCAGTCGGCTCCCGACGCCCGCCAGATCTCGTCGTCGGACGACGCGTCGCGCGGGGTCAACAGAACACTGATCTCCAAGGCGGGCCGTGTCTCGTGGGCCTCCAACAGTTCCTTTCGGGTCCGCCAACGTTCGTAGGGAGCAAAACCACTCCAACCATCGGCCCAACGCGCCGCCAAGGGAATCGTGACGTTCGGCCCATCTCCCCCGACCCAAATCCTGATGTCGACGCCATGACGACGGTTCTGATCGTCGACGACCTCGCGAAGCGTCGCCAGACGACGACCGAACTCGGACATGCGTTGGGCCAGCGATCGCTGATCGTCGAAAAGGCGATCGTCGTGGACGAAGCCACCCGCCCCAACTCCCAACACGAATCGACGATCCGCGAGGCGCGCCACCGTGGCGGCGCTACGAGCCAGAATCTGGGGATGTCGAAACGAGAGTGGCGACACCAAGACACCCAGGTCCACGCCGAGTGCCGGTGTAGCGCCAGCCATGGCTCCCAAAAGGCTCCACGTCTCCCAGGCCGAATCGTCGGGCGAACCGACGAACGGGATCATGTGATCCCACAGAAAGACTCCATCGACTCCGAGCTCGGCCGCCTCGCGGGCGACCGACACGAAGCGCGCCGGCTCCACATCATGGGTCTGGAACTGCACTCCGACCTTCGTCAATTCGGCGACCTCTCAGACCCTCACCGTACGTAGATACAACAAGCGCGGGATCGTGGACGCCGCCTCGTACTCGGCGGCTCGAGCCAAAAAACCGGCCGGGGGTGCCGGCTCGCTGATGCGATGCAAGAGCAGTCCGTTGGCGATCAGAGCGTTCAGGTAGCGGCTGAGGGGCCGGTGGATGAACGGAATGAAAATGTCTTTTTCCACCTCCTCGATCGACTCCTCCTCCACGAGGTAGGGGCCGATCCTCCAGTACTGCTCCGGTGGTTCGAGAACTCGATCGTCGATCCAGCCACTACCGGGCGTCTGGAGCAAGGGATGATTGAGGAAGAGACAGAACCTTCCGCCTCGACGCAGCACCCGAGCCACCTCGGTGATGGCCCGGTCGACCTCCCTGATGTGCTCGAAGACCAGACATGCGACCACCACATCGAATGTCTCGTCGCCGAAGGGTAAGCCGTCGGCTCCGGCTCGGGCCACGTGGATCCCTCCCGCGCGACTCGACGCGATTTGGATCTGATTCCACGTCGGATCGATGCCAACGACCAACTCGGTACCGATCCGCTTGGCCAGACGCGCCACTTGTCCTTCGCCGCACCCGATGTCCAACAGCCGGGTCGCACCGGCCATCTCCTCGGCTGCGAGGGGCAGGATCTGCTCTTCGTACTCCGCGTCGACTCCATCGGTGAAAGAATCGATCCACCACTTCGCATTGGCCTCCCAGAGATCCTCGGGAGCGCCTGAGCCATCGGACACGAGGTGAGGCTAGGTGCTCGCTAACCTTCCCGCGTGCGCAACATACGATTCTCGGTGTGGCCGTCACCCCAACGGGACTGGTCGGAGGTGCGCACCCTGGCCACGGAAGCCGACGCCGGCCCGTGGCACGGCATCTGGTACGCCGATCACTTCATGCCCAACACCGAGGACGGCACCACCGTCGCAGGCCAGGTGAACGAGTGTTGGTCCATGATCGCGGCCATCGCCGCCATCACGACGCGACTCCGCATCGGCTCGCTCGTCTCACCGACGACTTTTCGTCATCCGGCGATCCTCGCCAACAGTGCGGCGTCGATCGATCAGATCTCGGCGGGCCGACTGATCCTCGGCATCGGCGCCGGTTGGCAGGTGAACGAGCACCGAGCGTACGGGGTCGACATGCTCGAACCCGCCGAGCGTGTCGACCGATTCGAGGAGGCCATCGGCATCATCGCACGTCTTCTGAACACGCAGCGCACGACGGTGCACGGTCGTCATTTTCACCTCGACGATGCCCCGTGCGAACCCAAACCCGTTCAAACCCCACTTCCGATCCTGGTCGGAACGGGCGGCCCGCGCATGACCGCCATCACCGCTCGCCACGCTCACGAATGGAACACCTGGGGGACACCGGAGACGGCGTCCGAGCGCATCGCGGTTCTGCACCACGCCTGCGAGAGGATCGGTCGTGATCCCCGAACGATTCGTTGTTCGGTACAGGCAATGTTCTTCGTCGTCGATGATCCGGGCAAGGCCGAGCGGTTGGCCCGCACCGCGCCCGTCGATCGGGCGGTCATCGGCAGCCTCGACCGGATCGGCGAGCGAATCGAGGGCTACATCGACGCCGGATTCGACGAGGTGATCATTCCCGATTTCACGCTCGGGTCGACACCCGAAGCTCGCCGCGAGATGTACCAGCGTTTCGCCGAGAATGTGCTACCTCGGTTCGCGTGATTCCGGTCCCCTGGTCCGACGTCACGAACCAGGGTTGAATTTCGCGTGTATCGCGCGGGCGACGGCCTCGGGCAACCACGAAAGCGCCGAGAGTTCCTCCAGCGAGGCCCTTTTCACCGCGTTGACCCCACCGAACGTCTTGATCAACTTCTGCTTGCGAGCCTCACCCAGACCGTCGATGCCGTCGAGAGCGCTGGCGACCATACGTTTCGCCCGCACTTCACGATGGAAGGTGTTCGCGAATCGGTGCGCCTCGTCCCGGATGCGTTGCAGCATGAACAAAGCTTCGCTTCCCCGGGGCACGTCCACGGGCTCCGGTCGACCGGGGACGAACACCTCCTCGAATCGTTTCGCCAACGAGGCAACCGGGATCTCTGACTCGAGACCGAGGGACCGAACCACACGCTCCGCCACCGCCAATTGGCCTTTGCCGCCGTCGACCAAGAGCAACTGCGGCGGATACGCGAACTTGCGCGGCCGTCGACGAGCCTCGTCGGACTCGACGACCAGTGCCTCGTCCCGCTCGTCCAGATACGCCTTCAATCGACGGGTGAGCACCTCTTCCATCGCCGCGAAGTCATCGTTTCCCGGCACCTCTTTCACGCGGAATCGCCGATACTCGCGTTTGGCGGGAAGCCCGTCCTCCAGTACCACCATCGACCCGACGTAATCAGTTCCTTGCAAATGGGCCATGTCGTAGCATTCGATGCGCAGAGGCGCCTCGGGCAGACCCAACAAATCCTGCAACTCGCTCAGGGCGCGACTTCGGCTGTTGTGATCGCTCGATCTCCTCAGACGATGCCGGTGAAAATCCTCTCGGGCGTTCCGGTCGACCATTTCCAACAGGTCCCGCTTGTCGCCGCGGGCGGGCACCCGTATCTCGACACGACTGCCACGTTCGGTCGACAGCCAATCCTCCAGCGTTACCGCCGACGCTGGCCGAACCGCGACCAGGATCATCTTCGGAACACCCAGCGGAGGATCCTCGCCGTACAGACCCTCCACAATGCGGTCCATCAACCCCTCGTTTCCGAGTTGCTCGACCTTGTCCATGATGAAGCCCTTGCGGCCGACCACTCGCCCCTTGCGCACGAAGAAGACCTGAACCGCGGCCTCCAACTCGTCTTGCGCGACGCCGATCACGTCGATGTCCTCGGACCGCTCCCCGACGATCTGCTGCTTCTCGATCGCTTTGGCCACCGCGGACAACCGATCCCGCAACCGGGCCGCTCGCTCGAACTCCAGGGCCTTGGACGCCGCGTCCATGTCCGTCTGCAGACGCCGGACGATCTCATCGGTGTCGCCGTCCAGGAAGGCACACAACTCTTCGACCATCGACGCGTAGCGATCGGCGTCCACCTCTGCGACGCACGGACCGCTGCATTTCTCGATGTGGAACAGCAGGCACGGGCGACCAAGTCGCTGGTGCTGACCGAATTTCCCGGCGCTGCACGTTCGTACCGGAAACGTGCGCAGGAGAAGGTCGAGGGTCTCGCGGATCGCGTAGGCGTGTGGGTACGGTCCGAAATAACGAATGCCCCGCTTCTTCGCCCCCCTCATGACGACTGCTCGGGGCCATTGCTCGTCCATCGTCACAGCGAGGAACGGGTAACTCTTGTCGTCACGCAGACGAACGTTGAACCGCGGCCGGTGTTGTTTGATGAGCGAATACTCGAGGATCAGGGCCTCGACCTCGTTGCGAACCGACACCCACTCCACGGCGGTCGCCGTCGCCACCATCTGAGCGGTCCTCGGATGCAAGTGCGCCGGATCCTGGAAATAGTTGCTCAGTCGTTGACGAAGATTCGATGCCTTTCCGACGTAGATCACTCGCCCCAACTCGTCCTTGAATTGGTACGAACCCGGTTGCTCGGGGATCGATCCGGGGTCGGGACGCGCCACCACGACGTTCAGCCCTTGGACAAAAGCGGGGCCAGGAATCGACCCGTGTGGCTGAACGTCGAGCGCGCGACCTCCTCGGGTGGCCCCTCGGCGATGATGGAGCCGCCCCCGCTACCGCCCTCGGGCCCGAGATCGAGCAGCCAGTCGGCGGTCTTGATCACATCGAGGTTGTGCTCGATGACGAGCACGGTGTTGCCTTGATCGACCAGTCGCGAGAGCACCGTGAGCAAACGCCCCACGTCCTCGAAGTGCAGACCCGTGGTCGGTTCATCCAACAGATAAATCGTGTGTCCGGTACTGCGCTTGGCCAACTCGGTCGCCAATTTCACTCGTTGCGCCTCTCCTCCGGACAGCGTGGGCGCCGGCTGTCCGAGGCGCACGTAGCCGAGGCCGACGTCGACCAACGTCTGCATGTGACGAGCGATGGCCGGCTGGTTGGCGAAGAAATCCACCGCCTCGGAAATCGGCATGTCGAGGACCTCGGAGATGTTCTTGCCCTTGAATTGAATGTCGAGGGTGTCGCGGTTGTAACGGGCGCCCTTGCACACCTCGCAGGGGACGTACACATCGGGGAGAAAGTGCATCTCGATCTTGATGGTGCCGTCACCCGAACACGCCTCGCATCGGCCCCCCTGGACGTTGAAAGAGAAGCGTCCGGGCATGTATCCACGAACCTTGGCCTCAGCGGTGGTGGCGAACAACTTGCGAATGTTGTCGAACACACCGGTGTACGTCGCCGGGTTCGAACGAGGGGTCCGACCGATCGGCGACTGATCCATGTCGATGACCTTGTCGAGGAACTGGGTGCCGTTGACTCGCTTGTGCCGACCGGCAGGATCCTTGGAGTTGTAGATCTGTTGCATCAGAACCGGAAGCAGGATGTCGCGAACCAGGGTGCTTTTGCCGCTTCCCGATACTCCGGTCACCGCCACGAAGCAGCCCAAAGGGATGCGTGCCGTCACGTCCCTCAGGTTGTGTTCCCGCGCTCCCACGATCTCCAGCCACTCCTTGCCCGGAGAACGGCGTTTTTCGGGAACCGAGATCGATTTCTTACCCGAGAGGTATTGACCCGTGACCGACTCCTTCACCTTCCCGATGCCCTTCACGGGCCCGCTGTACACGACCTCACCACCGTGTTCGCCCGCCCCCGGACCGATGTCGACGATCCAGTCACTTTCCTTGATGGTCTCCTCGTCGTGCTCGACGATCAAGACCGTGTTCCCCAGATCACGTAATCGAATAAGGGTGTCGATCAGTCGGCGATTGTCGCGCTGGTGCAAGCCGATCGACGGTTCATCGAGCACGTACAGCGTGCCCACCAAGCCCGACCCGATCTGGCTGGCCAACCGAATTCGTTGCGCCTCACCACCGGCCAACGTGCCGGCCGATCGCGCCAGGGTCAGATAGTCGAGGCCCACGTCCAGCAGAAAACCGAGGCGTGCGTTGATCTCCTTCACCACCCGCTCGGCGATCAAGCGATCGCGATCCGACAGCTGGAGACCGACGAGGAAGGCCGCCGACTCGGCGATCGACATCTCGCACACTTCAGAGATGTTCTTGTCATCGATCGTCACCGCCAGGGTGCTGGGCTTCAAACGCATCCCCCCACAGGCGAGACATGGTACGAGTCGCATGTAGCCCTCGTATTGCTCGCGGCTCCAGTCGCTTTCGGCGCCCTCGTGACGACGTTTGATCCAGGGGATCACTCCTTCGAACGTGGTGTTGAACTGTCGTGCCCGCCCGTAGCGGTTCTTGAATTTCACGGTGATGTTGCCCGGCAAACCGTTCAGCACGATCTTCTGCGATTTGGCCGGGAGTTTTCCCCACGGCTTGTTCATGTCGATTCCATGATCCGTCGCGACGGACTCCAGGATGCGTTGGAAGAAACCGGTGGTGGCGCTTCGCCACGGCGCGATGGCCCCTTGGCTGAGCGCGAGATCCGGATCGGGGATGACCAACTCGGGATCCACCTCGAACGTGGTCCCCAACCCGTCGCACGTCTCGCAGGCGCCGAACGGTGAATTGAAGGAGAAGTTGCGCGGCGCTGGTTCCTCGAAGGAGAGCCCGCACACCGGACACGCCAGGTGCTGGCTGAAGGTCAAACTCTCGGTCTCGGCCCCCTTGTCGCCGACGATCTCGACGGTGGCCACCCCCTCGGCCAGACGCAGGGCCGTCTCGAGGCTGTCGGTCAGGCGCCGGTCGATGCCGTCTTTGCGTACCAAACGATCCACGACCACGTCGATCGAGTGTTGCTCGTAACGCGCCAATTTCGTGTCACGCTTCAGGAATTCGACGATGTCGACCACCTCACCGTCGACACGGGCGCGTACGAAGCCCTGACCGGCCAGGTCGTTGAGCAGGGTCTCGTATTCGCCTTTGCGAGCCCGAACCACCGGGGCCAGTACCTGGAACCGGGTTCCCTCGGCCAACCCGAGCACCCGATCGACGATCTGCTGCGGCGTCTGGCGGGCCAATCGCGTGCCATCGGCGGGGCAATGTTGCTGCCCGATTCGCGCATAGAGCAGGCGCAAATAGTCGTACACCTCGGTGATGGTCCCCACCGTCGAGCGAGGGTTGCGACTGCCGGACTTCTGGTCGATCGAAATGGCCGGTGAGAGGCCCTCGATCACGTCGACGTCCGGCTTGTCCATCTGACCCAGGAATTGACGTGCATAGGCACTCAGCGACTCCACGTAGCGGCGCTGTCCTTCGGCATAAATGGTGTCGAAGGCGAGGGACGATTTTCCGCTTCCCGAGAGACCGGTGAAGACGATCATCTTGTCCCGAGGAAGATCCACGTTGATGTTCTTCAGATTGTGCTCACGGGCACCACGAACAGTCAGACGATCGGACATCACTCGAGGCTACTCAGAGGGTCTTCGTCACTCTCAACCGGCATCACGCATCTCTCGGCGTAAGTCGTTGATTTCGTCACGTAGCCGGGCCGCGTACTCGAACTTGAGTTCGGCGGCCGCCTCGTGCATCTCCTCCTCGAGCGTCTGAACCAATCGCGCCAACTCTTGCTGCGGCAACGTGCGTAATTCGCGTTGAACTCTGTCACGTTCCCTCTGTCGCCGGCGGTCCTTTCCGGGCACCGGGGCGGTGTTGTCGCCATCGGGGCGAAGCATCGACAAGATGTCGCCGACCGCCTTGCGAATCGTCTGGGGATTGATGCCGTGTTCGGTGTTGTACGCCAACTGCAGCCCACGACGCCGATTGGTCTCGCTGATTGCTCGCTGCATGGAAGGCGTCACCTGATCGGCGTACATGATGACCTGTCCGTCGACGTTTCGGGCCGCGCGTCCGATCATCTGGATCAGGGACGTCTCACTTCGTAGGAAACCCTCCTTGTCGGCGTCGAGGATCGCCACCAAGCTGACCTCGGGCAGGTCGAGTCCCTCGCGAAGCAGGTTGATCCCCACCAAAACGTCGAACTCCCCGAGCCGGAGCGAACGAATGATCTCGATGCGCTGAATCGTGTCGATGTTGCTGTGCAGGTACCGAACCCGCATGCCCTGCTCGAGCAAGTACTCGGTGAGATCCTCGGCCATCTTCTTGGTCAGGGTGGTGACCAAGATGCGATCTCCCATGGTCACCCGATTCGTCACCTGTTCCATGAGATCGTCGATTTGACCTTTCGTGGGCTTGATGACGACTTCCGGGTCGACCAGACCCGTCGGCCGCACGATCTGCTCCACCACACGCTGAGATTCCCTCAATTCGTAGGGACTGGGTGTCGCCGACAAGAAAACACACTGATTGACCCTTTCGATGACCTCTTCGAAGCGCAACGGACGATTGTCGCGAGCGCTCGGAAGTCGGAAGCCGTGTTCCACCAGGATGTCCTTGCGACTGCGATCTCCGGCGAATTGTCCGTGCAACTGGGGCACCGCCACGTGACTCTCGTCGATGACCAACAAATAGTCCTTGGGAAAGTAGTCCAAGAGAGTGAAAGGTGGTTCGCCCGGAGAGCGACCGTCGATGTGCATCGAATAGTTCTCGATACCGTTGCAGTACCCGACTTCCTGCATCATCTCGAGATCGTGCTGGGTGCGCATCTGCAGACGCTGGGCCTCGAGCAACTTTCCTTCAGCCTTGAAGAGAGCGAGTCGCTCCTGGAGTTCGGCCTCGATACCGACCATCGCCCGACGCATTCTCTCCTCGCCGGTGACGTAGTGAGTGGCCGGAAAGACGATGGTGGCCGGTAAGTCCCGCAAAGTCTCACCGGTCAGGGGATCGATCATCGTCAAACGGTCGACCGTGTCGCCGAACAGTTCCACTCGGAGAACCGATTCCTCGTACGCCGGATGGATCTCGATCGTGTCACCACGAACACGAAAGTTTCCCCGACCGAGACTCATGTCGTTGCGGTCGTACTGCAGGTCCACCAAACGACGCAACACGCTGCGCATGTCGTAATCCACGCCGACGTGGAGTTCCAACAGCTGACCCCGATACTCGTCGGGATCGCCCATGCCGTAGATGCACGACACGGACGCGACGACGATGGTGTCCCGACGCGTCAGGAGGGCTGCCGTCGCCGAGTGGCGCAGACGGTCGATGTCGTCATTGATGGACGAGTCCTTCTCGATGAAGGTGTCGCTGGAGGCGATGTAGGCCTCGGGCTGGTAGTAGTCGTAGTAACTGACGAAGTACTCGACCCGGTTGTCGGGGAAGAACTCCTTCATCTCCTGAGCCAACTGCGCCGCCAAACTCTTGTTGGGGGCCAGGATCAGAGTTGGTCGTTGTGTCCGCTCGATCGTCCAGGCGATGGTGGCACTCTTGCCGGATCCGGTGATGCCGAGGAGGGTCTGATATCGGAGTCCGGACTCGATCCCCTCGGCCAACTCCCCGATCGCCTTGGGTTGGTCGCCGGCAGGTGAATAATCGGCCACGACGCGAAACGGGATTCCGTCCCGGGATTCGCCGCCTTCGACCACCGACGAATTCTAGACCCTGAGGAGCCTCACCACGAACATGTGTTCTTCGATTTCAGGTCTGCGGTTTCGGCGCGACGGGCTCGTAGTCCTCCGGGAGTTGGGGCAGGGACGTCAGCCATTCCCACAGACGGTCGATCTGCGGTTCGAGGTCCTCGGGCGCACCGTTGTTGTCGACCACGAAGTCGGCCGTGGCCAAACGCTCGTCGCGCGAGGCTTGGCGCCCGATGCGGGCGCGAGCGTCGGCCTCATCGAACCCCCGATACTTCACCAGACGCTCGACCTGCGTCTCCACCGGCACGTCGACCACGATTCGTCCTTGCAAACCCTCACGCGGGTTTTCGGTGAGTAGCGGAATGTCGAGAATCACGACATTGGTCGTCGCACGTTGCTCGATCAAGCGTCGATTCATTTCACGCCCGACGGCCGGGTGGACGATCGCATTCAACGCTTTCAAAGCCTCGGGATCCGCGAAGACGATAGTGGCCAAGGCCTGGCGCTCGAGTGAGCCATCAGTCGCCAGCACCCCGGGGCCGAATCGTTCGGCCAGTTGGACCAACACCGGTGAGCCCGGCAACTGAACGTCGCGCGTGATGGCGTCAGCATCGAGGACGACGGCACCACGCGCGGCGAGTCTCGCCGACACCGTGGACTTACCCGAGCCGATACCGCCGGTGAGGCCCACCAAGATCATGGCGACACGCTAGGCCGAGGTGCGACCGGTACTCTGCCCCTGTGCCCGATCGTCGTCGCCGCCGGTCCCCGAACCACCCCGCTTTGCGCCCCATCCCGGTCCAAGATTCGACCGGCGAGATGTCGTGGCCCCTCGTGGAGCGGCGCCGAGCCGTTCGCACCGACGACCCGATGGCTCAGATCGACCAACTGGCCCGAGCCAACGAACTTTTGCTCGCTCTGCAGAAGATGGCAGTCACCTTGTCCTCCAGTCTCGACGTCGATGAAGTGATCCAACGCGGTGTCGAGCAGGCGCGACGAGTCGTCAAGGCCGACACGATCATCGTGGCCTTGTACGACCGCGCCAACGATCGGTGGAGTATCGCGGCCGGTCCCGATTCCGTGGTGGACGGCGCCTTCGTACCGGTCGACTCCCCCGTGTTGCGTTGTGTCGCAAGTGATCGCCCCCTCACCTTGACCGGCGATCAACTGTGGTCCGACGCCGATCACGGGGTGTACCACGTTCTTCGCGCGCGCGGCGACGTCCTGGGTCTCCTCGCCGGCGAGTGGTCGACCGGTCACCAACCCTTGGTTGCCGAGACCGAGGCGATCGTCGGGGTGGCCGACGCCCTAGCACTGGCTCTCGACAACGCTCGAATCTTCTCCCGCCTCGCCGACCGCGCGGCCCACGACGAGCGGTCCCGGGTGGCCCGTGAGTTGCACGATCGGGTGTCCGGCTCGCTCGCGGCCATCGGTTTCGAATTGGATGACATCGCCCGCGGGCTCGGTGAGCAGGATCGTGTCGCCATCGCCCGCGTGCGTGCACATCTGGGTGAGACCGTCACCGAGATACGCGAGTTGTTGGACGACCTGCGCACGGACGACGACGGCCGCTCCATCGATCGTGCGTCGATCGTGGCCCTCGTCGAACGCCTGATGGGCCGCTCGGGCATCACGGTCACCCTCGAGCACGACCTCACGTCGTCGGGAACCCTCGAAGCTCTCCGGACCGACGGCTCGGCCATCGAACTTCATCTGATGGTTCGCGAGGCTCTTCTGAATGCCGAGCGACACTCCGGAGCCCGCAACATTCTCGTCGAGGTCCGCGAGACGGAGAACACCGTCATCATCCGAGTGACCGACGACGGTCGTGGATTCGATCCCACGAGCGTTGGTCATGGTTTGTTCGGAATGCGCGAGCGTGCCGCGTGGATCGGCGCCGCCCTCGAGATCACGCCGGGTGTGCCCGGCACGGTGATCACCATCGCCTTGCCCGTCGAGACTCGGAGCGCGCCATGAGCGAACGCATCCTCCTGGTCGACGACCATCAGTTGCTTCGCGAGGCACTCCGACGAAATCTCGAGGCCGCCGGATTCGAGATCGTCGCCGAAGCCGGTGACGGCCCATCGGCCGTCGCTTTGGCACTCCAGCACCGACCCGATCTGATTCTGATGGACGTCTCGATGCCTGGTGGCGACGGAGTATCGGCCACTCGATCGATCATGCGCGCCGATGCTCGTCGACGCGTCCTGGTTTTGTCGATGCACACCGACAGTCGCACCATTCGGGAGGCGATCAATGCCGGAGCGGTCGGCTATGTCGACAAGTCATCGTCCATCGACGAGGTCGTCACATTGATGCGCCAGATTCTCGGGGGCGACGTCACGTTGTCGGCACCGGTGGCCGAGGCGATGTTGAAGGCTCTGGAGGTCACGCCCGATCACGAACTCTCTGACCGCGAGTTGGAGGTGCTACGAGTGGTGGCCGAGGGGTGCTCGACCCCTGAGGTTGCCGGGCGACTGTTCATCAGCCAGAAGACGGTGAAGAATCATCTCGCGTCCATCTACGCCAAACTGGACGCACGCGATCGAACTGAAGCCGTCATCAAGGCGATTCGCATGGGCGTCGTGCGCATCGACGACGCCGATTGATCAGGTGAGTCCGGCTCAGGCTTCCGGAGCGGCTGGGGCGCCGGTCTCGTCGCCCTCACCGTAATACTCGGCCCAGGTGGCTTCACGCGACGCGTCATCGGAACCCGCGGTCCAGTTGCCGTGCTCGTCCACCTCGAAGTGTTTGCGGTACTCCTCGGCCAACTCGCCACCCTCGGCGGCCTGCTTGATCGACAAGCTGATTCGTCGGCGAGCGCGGTCCAGATCGATGATCTTGACCCACAGTTCCTCGCCGGGCGCCACCACCTGCTCGGGCGTCTCGACGTGTTGCGTGCTCATCTCGCTGATGTGCACCAGTCCCTCGATGCCCTCGCCGACCTGAACGAACCCACCGAAAGGCACCAGCTTGGTGACGCGCCCGTAGACCAACTGACCCACCTCGTGGCCGGTGGCGAACACTTCCCACGGGTCCTTTTGAGTCTGCTTCCGCGACAGGCTGATTCGCTCGCGTTCGTAGTCGATGTCGAGCACCTTGACCGTCACGCGATCGCCGACCTTGACCTCCGAACTCGGGTTGTCCACGTGATTCCACGACAACTCGCTCACGTGAATCAGTCCATCCATGCCCCCGAGATCCACGAAGGCACCGAAAGCCACCACGCTGGACACGACCCCCTCGCGAACGTCGCCCACCTTGAGATTGGTGAGGAAACCGTCGCGGGCCTCCTTCTGGGTCTCCTCGAGGAACGCCCGACGCGAAAGCACGACGTTGTTGCGATTCTTGTCGAGCTCGATGATCTTGGCCTGTAACACCTTGCCCACGTAGGGCTGCAGGTCGCGCACGCGACGCAATTCGACCAAGGAGGCCGGAAGGAATCCGCGCAAGCCGATGTCGACGATGAGTCCGCCTTTGACGACCTCGATCACCAGACCTTCGACCATCTCGTTGGCTTCCTTCTTCTTCTCGATGTTGCCCCACGCGCGTTCGTACTGCGCACGCTTCTTGGAGAGGATCAGACGACCCTCCTTATCCTCCATCGTGAGGACCAGTACCTCGACCTCTTCGCCCAATCCGACGATCTCGCCCGGGTCGACATCGTTTCGGATGCTCAACTCGCGACTGGGGATGACGCCCTCGCTCTTGTATCCGATGTCGACGAGAACCTCGTCCTTGTCGATCTTGACCACGGTGCCGCGCACGACTTCACCGTCAGCGAGTTTGGTCATCGTGCCTTCGATGGCATCGGCGAACGTGCCCGCCAGGTCGTTCTCGGTGATCTTGCGGGGGGTGTAGTTACCGTCTTCGTCGACCGTTCCCATGGGAGCGAATTCGGACGAGGCGGGGGTCAAGGTGTCGGACAAGGGACTGATCGCTTTCGAAGGTGGATGAGACGCTCTGCGGACGAACCCGATGAGCCTGACAAAGTTACCAGCCCCCGCCAGCAATTCCCCCGGGGCCGGGGCCCGCTCAGACCCGCCTCGCGACGACCAAGTACTCCGGGCTGTCGAGCGAGGGTTCGCCGTCTCCGTAGGCGCCCGGTTCGACCGAGGAGATTCGGTCCACCACCAAGCCCTCGGCGGCCAGCAGCAGGCGCAGTTCGCGGGGGGTGTAGCAGCCCGTCCAGAGTCGAACGTCCTTGCCTTCCCCCGCGGTGTTTCGTACGACGGTGTTCTCCACTGACACTCCCGTGGCCGGATCGAAAATGGCCTCCTGGTGGTGTTTCACCACGAAAAACGCATTGAAAGCGGTCAGGGCCAGACGGCCCTGCGACCGCAAACAGGCCGCGATTCCGGCGATCACGTCGTGATCCTGCCGATCGTCGACGTGCATGCCGAAGGCACCTTGACACAAGCAGATCGCCGCATCGAAGGAACCGTGCAGATGCGTGGCCGAGGCCAGGTCTCGGGCGTCCCGACGTTCGAACAGCGCACCCTCGGGCGCGTCGGTTCGGGCCACCTCGATGAAGTCCTCGCTGATGTCGATTCCATGACAGTGGATCCCGCGACGCGCGAGTTCGCGTGAGTGACGACCGGGGCCACATCCGACATCGAGCACACGCATACCGGGGACGAGCCCGAGCGCCTCCACCACGTGATCGCACTCCTGCGTGGTGCCCATGGTGAACGAATAGCGCAGATAGGCCGCACCCATGTGACGCGCCAAAGCCTCGAACCAATGAGCGTCACCACTCTCGGGTGACGGGACCGGACTCATCCCTTTGCGTCGGCCCAGGACCGACCCCAGGCCGAGTTGACCGCCAGAGGAACCTTCAATTCGACCGCGTTCTGCATGATGTCGAGTACCAACTCTTGAACGCGGTCGACTTCGGCCTCGGGGGCCTCGACGATGACCTCGTCGTGAACCTGCAGGACCAAACGTGAGGCCAGGTCCTCCCGCTCGAGGGTCCGATCGATCCCGATGAGAGCGATCTTGAAGATGTCGGCGGCCAAACCCTGAATACCCGCATTCATCGCCTGTCGTTCACCCATTTGTCGGACTCGGAAGTTGGAACTCTCGAGCTCGGGAATTCGACGACGTCGTCCGAACATGGTGAGCGTGTAGCCCCGCTTCTTGGCCTCGGCAACCGTTCGATCCATGTACGCCTGAACGTTCGGAAAGGCGGCGAAATATGCCTCGAGAATGCCGGCCGCTTCTCCGGTCGCAATGCCCAGGCGTTGACCGAGACCGTAGGCCTCCATGCCGTACGCGAGCCCGTACGAGACCATCTTGGCTCGCGAGCGTTGTTCGTGCGTGACATCGTCCATGTCCACCCCGAACACCCGCGCCGCGGTGGCATTGTGAACGTCGCGCCCTTCACGAAACGCCGAGATCAATCCGGGGTCGTCGGCCAAATGCGCGATGCACCGCAATTCGATCTGGTTGTAGTCCGCGACCAGGAGGCGCCGGTCGGGATTCGGGACGAACGCAGTGCGAAACACCCGTCCTTCATCGGTGCGCACCGGGATGTTGTGCAGATTGGGACGATCGCTCGACAGTCGCCCGGTGCGCGCGACGGTCTGGTTGAACGATGCGTGTATGCGACCGTCGGGGGCCACCTCGACCAGGAGCCCTTCCCCGTACGTGCCACGCAATTTGTCGACCTCTCGGAATCGCAGGAGAGGGTCGATGAATTCGGGCCAGTCGTCGCGCAGCTTCTCGAGCGTGGCCGCATCGGTGGAGTACCCGGTCTTGGTCTTCTTCGGTGGCGTCAGTCCCTTCTCGTCGAAAAGGATGCGCCCGAGTTGGGACGGCGAGTTCGGGTTGAAGGCACTACCGGCAATGCGTTGCAGGGTTTCGCCCAACTCCCGGGTTTCGAGCGACAGGCGCTCGGCGATGACCGAAAGAGCCGTCCGGTCGACGGCGATACCGACGTGTTCCATGCGAGCCAAAACCCGCACCAGGGGGTTCTCGATGTCCTCGTGCAGAGAGGTGAGCGATTGGGACTCCAACGAGCGTCGTAAAGGCTCGACCAAGTGTGCGATCGCCAACGCGTTCCGGCCCGTCTGCGCCGCATCGGTCAGTGCGGTTCCGTCGAGATCGAGCTCTCCCCGGTCGGTCGCGTCGGGACCGAAATCGAAATTCGTGTACCGCGACAGCAGATCGGGGACCGTGTAATCGCTCTTGGCCGGGTCGATCAGATACGCGGCGATCGTGGAGTCGAGTCGGAGGTTCTTCATGTCGATGCCCCGTTCGAGCAGAGATCGCATGAGGTTCTTGGCATCGTGCCCCACGAAAATCGCCGATGACAACCACTCTCGGACGCCACGATCCTCGAGATCGCTCACGTCCAGCCACGCGACCTCTCCCTGGTCGACATCGAGGGTCACCGCCAAACCGATCAGCTCCGATCGCCCCGGCGGACCGCTCCATCGACCAGCGATCGCCACCTCCGATGCGGCGCGTAAACGTCGGAGTCGTTCGCCGATCGAGAGACCCACCACCCGAGCCGTCAGAACCTGTCGTTGAGTACTCGACGGCGTGGAATCCGCGGGAAGAGGATCGAAGGGGGTCGACCCATCCTTTCCGAGGAGGGCGAGAACCTCCTGTAGGCGCTGGCTCATCGTACGGAACTCGAGGGCCCGGAACAGTTCGTCCACCCGCGCCATGTCGGGCGAGACGTCGACCCGGGCGAGATCGACGTCGATGGGGGCATCGCGACGCAAAACCATGAGATCCAGGTTCTTGCGCACCCGCGTCTCGTTCTCACGCAACGCCGCCTGAAGTTTGGGCGTTTGCTCGCCGACGTTGGCGAAGACGCCATCGAGACTCTCGTATCGTGCGATCAACTTGGCCGCGGTCTTCTCGCCCACACCGGGAACTCCAGGCAGGTTGTCGCTCGGGTCTCCGCGAAGTGCCGCATACGCCGGATACTGGTCGGGGCGCACGCCGGTCTTTTCGAGGATGCCTGCCTCGTCGTACAGGGCGTAATCGGTGACGCCCCGCTTGTTGTACAGAACCCGCACCCCGGGATCGCGGATCAACTGATAACTGTCCCGATCACCCGTGACGATGATGACCCGAAAGCCACCCTCCACCGCTTGGTCGGCCACCGTGGCGATGATGTCGTCGGCCTCGAACCCGCTGCACTCGATGGACGTGATCCCCAACACCGAGAGAACCTCTTTGACGATGCCCAACTGTTGACGAAGGGTGTCGGGGGTCTCCTCGCGCTGCGCCTTGTACGACGGTTCGGCCCGGTGTCGGAATGTGGGCTCGGGCCGATCGAATGCCACGACCACGCCGTCGGGACGGCGATCCTTCAGCACGGTCAGCAACATCGACGTGAAACCGAACACCGCGTTGGTCACTTGTCCTGATGCGGTGACCATGTCCGACGGGATACCGAAAAAAGCACGGTAGGTGAGCGAGTTCCCGTCGAGGACGAGCAAGGTCCGATCTTCTTCGGTCATGTTGCGATCATCGCACGACGGCGTGACGCTCGGGGTGTTCGCCCCCGGGGATCACGTGGGGCGGAGTTCCCCGGACAAGATCCGCTCGGCAACCTCGCGCATCTTGGAACGCTCCTTCATGGCGGTGCGCTGGATGAACGAGAACGCGTCCTGCTCTTTCATTGCGAACTCGTCGATGAGCCGGCCCTTGGCCCGGTCGATCAACTTGCGGGCCTCCAACTGCTCCCCGAGAGCGTCGACGTGACCGGAGAGGGCTTGCAATTCGCGGAACCGGCCGATGGCCACCTCGATGGCCGGAATCAGGTCACTCTTTTGGAATGGCTTCACCAAGTACGCGAGCGCACCGGCATCTCGGGCCTGCTCGATGATCTCGCGCTGACTGAAGGCGGTCAGAACGAGGACACCGCAGATACGTTCGTCTCCGATCACTTTGGCCACTTCGAGACCATCCATGCCCGGCATTTTGACGTCGAGAATCGCCAGATCGGGACGCAGATCGCGCACGAGGTCGAGGGCCTGATCGCCGCGTCCGGTCTCCCCGATCACCGAATAGCCCTCCTCCTCGAGGGTTTCTTTCAAGTCGAGGCGGATGATGGCCTCGTCTTCGGCGATGACGACGCGAACGCTCACCGCATCATTCAACCACCAAACCTCGCTTCCGACGAAGGTAAACGCCTCACTCGACTGCGAGGCTCGACCCTCTCAGAGCCGCAGTTGCTCGAGTAGTTGGTCCTGGCGCGCCTCGAGTTCGGCAATCGCCTCGCGAACCGAATCCCGATGGCGTTGCATCGCGTCGGCATGGCGCCGAGCCTCGCGATACTCGAGATCGGCCCCCGGGGTCTCAGAGACCAGCGCCCGCAATCCCATGTCGTCGGCTTCCTCGCTGAGGTGGGCCACCTGCTCGTCGGCGATGGCCAATGACGCGCGCAAGGAGCGAAGCCTGCCTCCGATGTCACGAAGACGACGCTCGACGAGGCGACGACCCATCACCCCATTGTAGGGAACGAGTGGACGATCATCTCGACGTCTGCAACCTTGGCCCGACCCGACGAAACGGCATCGAGGAGTGCCCCGGGTGGGATTCGAACCCACACCGTACGGAGTTTGAAGCCGCTGCCTCTGCCGTTGGGCTACCGGGGCCTGAGCGACACGCTACCCGACTGCCCCATCGCTCCACCCGAACGACACCGAGGCCCGTCAGCCGACGCACCGTCGGCGGTCGAGGAGGGTCTACATTCTTCGGCGTGCTCGCGTTCACCTTTCCCGGCCAGGGATCCCAGCGCCCCGGCATGGGTCGACCATGGGTCGACCATGAATCGTGGGAGTTGGTCGCCGAGGCCAGCGAGGTGGCCGGCCGGGACGTGGCCCGTTTGCTCCTCGACGCCGACGCCAACGAGTTGAAGGACACCCGCAACGCGCAATTGACCACTTTCGTGTCCAGTCTCATGGTTCTCGATGCCGTCGAGCGACTCGGTGTCGAACCGAGTTTCTGCGCGGGCCACAGTCTGGGCGAGTACACGGCCCTCACGGCCACCGGAGCACTCGGCTTCGACGATGGTGTGCGTCTCGTTTGTGAGCGCGCCGATGCGATGCACGAGGCGGGCCAGACAAACCCGGGAACCATGTCGGCCATCCTCGGACTCGACGACGAACTCGTCGAAGTTGCGTGCCGTCGCGCCGACGCCGACGTGTGGGTCGCCAACTTCAACGCCCCCGGCCAGATCGTCATCGCCGGGTCACCCGACGGAGTCGCCAAGGCCGCCGCGATCGCCAAGGAGTTGGGGGCGAAAAAGGCGATGTCACTCCCGGTGTCCGGGGCGTTCCACACGCCGTTCATGACCCCCGCCCGCGATCGATTGCGACAGGCCATCGCGGCCGCCAGACCGCGCGACACCGACGTCCCGGTGATCTCGAACGTCGACGCCGTCGCCCACGATCACGGCGACGAGTGGGCGAGTCTGCTGTCGGCCCAATTGTGCAGTCCCGTTCGCTGGCGTCAATGTTTGGTGACCTTGTCGGAGTTGGGCGTGACCAGCTTCGCCGAACTCGGTCCCGGCGGAGTTCTCACCGGCATGGCCAAACGCACCATCGGGGGTGCTCGCACCATATCCATCGCCACCCCGGACGATCTCGACAAGTTCATCGAATGGGTCAACGCGTCGTCACCCACCACTGCGGCGGTCTTGGAGGGCGAGCATCTCTTCGCCGTCGAGCGCCTGGTCGTGAGCCCTGCCGCGGGCGTCTTCACTGCGCGCGTCGATCTGGTTCCCGGTGACCGCACCGAGATCGGAACGGTGATCGGCTCGGTGGGCAACGCGGCGGTTCGTTCGGCTTTCGCCGGCGTCCTTCAAGCTTTCATCGCCGTGGACGGAGAACGCGTCTCCCCGCGTCAGCCCATCGCTTGGCTGAGGACACACTGACGTGCCCGCCACCTCACCGGGAGCCCGTGGAGCCACCATCACCGGTTGGGGCAGTGCCCTACCCTCCAAGGTGGTGACGAACGCCGATCTCGCTCGCACGCTCGACACCTCCGACGAATGGATCAAAGAGCGCAGTGGAATCGCTGAGCGGCGCGTTGGTGGATCCACCGCCGAACTCAGCATCGAGAGCGCGCGTCGAGCCTTGGCCAAGTCGGGAGTCGATCCGAGCGAAATCGACGCCCTCGTGCTCTCGACCACCACCCCCGACCGCACCGTTCCGGCCACGTCGGCCCGCGTGCAGAACGCCCTCGCATTGACGTGCGGAGCCTTCGACGTCAACGCCGCCTGCTCGGGCTTCGTCTACGCACTCACGGTGGCCCACGGCCTGATAGCCATCGGGGCTCGCAAGGTGCTCGTCATCGGCACCGACACCTTGTCGCGGATCACCGACTGGACCGATCGAAACACCGCCGTGCTCTTCGCCGACGGCTCCGGTGCGGTGGTTCTCGAGGCCTGCGATGGTCCCGGGCAACTTCTGGCGTGGGATATCGATTCCGACGGCTCAGCCGAGGAGCTCCTGTATTCCGACATCGGCGGTCACATCCACATGGAAGGCAAGGAGGTCTTTCGCCGTGCTGTTCGCATCATGGTCGATTCGGCACAGAAGTCCCTGACTGCCGCCGGTGTTTCCGCCGAGAACATCTCTTTGGTCGTCCCTCATCAGGCGAACATTCGCATCATCGAGGCGGCGTGCGAGCGCCTCGGAATTCCCATGGAACGGGCCGCGACGGTGCTGCGCTACACGGGCAACACATCCTCGGCCTCCATTCCTCTCGCTCTCGTCGACGCCCTGGACGCGGGTCGTGTACACGCGGGAGATCTGGTGTTGCTGGTCGGCTTCGGCGCCGGAATGACCGCGGGTAGCGCCGTTCTGCGCTGGGGAGGAAGCACATGAGTCGCGTGGTTTTGATCACGGGAGGATCCACGGGCATCGGACTGGCCACCGCCCGCCGTTTCGCCCAGGCCGGCGATCGGGTCGCCGTCACCTACAACACGTCACCTCCGCCAGAAGGTTTGCTGGCGGTTCCGTGCGACGTCCGGTCGAGCGAGTCGGTCGATGCGGCGTTCGCCACCGTGGAGGAATCCCTGGGTCCCGTCGAGGTTGTGATCTCGAACGCCGGTGTCACGCGCGACGGCTTGTTGTTGAAGATGTCCGAGGAGTCTTTCTCCGACGTGCTCGAGGCCAACCTCACGGCGGCTTTTCGCGTGGCCAAACGGGCGTCGAGAGGGATGATCCGCGCGCGAAACGGACGCATCATCTTCGTGGGATCGGTGGTTGGTTTGATGGGATCGGCCGGTCAGGCCAACTACGCGGCATCGAAGGCGGGCCTCGTCGGTCTGGCCCGATCGTTGGCCCGCGAGTTCGCCAGCCGTGCGATCACGGTGAACGTCGTCGCCCCCGGACCAGTGGAGACCGAAATGACCGCTGCACTCGGTCCCGAGCGGCTGGCCGAATTGTCCGCGGCAGTGCCCATGGCGCGAATCGCTTCCGGTGACGAGATCGCCGCGGCCATCGCATTTTTGGCGTCACCGGAGGCGGGCTACATCACCGGGGCGGTGCTTCCGGTCGATGGCGGCCTGGGTATGGGACACTGACCTCGCGGTCGAGAAACTTCGTCGACCGTCCCCTCACCGCTTACAGTTGGTCTGCGCCGCGTGGCGCGGTCTGGAGGATCAGCCATGAATCAGGAACTTTTCGCTCGCTTCGTGAAGTGTGCCGTCGACGTGTTGAGTGTCGACGCCGACAAGGTGATCCCCACCGCGTCGTTCGGTGACGATTTGGAGGCCGACAGTCTCGACCTGGTGGAGTTGGTGATGGCCCTCGAAGAGGAGTTCGACGTGCAGGTGCCCGAGAAGGAGGTCGAGGGCATCAAGACCGTTGGTCAAGCCTTCGATCTCATCGTCGGAAAGCTCGGCTGATGCTCGGACGCCGTGTCGCCGTCACCGGGCTTGGCGTCGTCTCCACATGCGGCGTCGGTAAAGACGCCTTCTGGTCCGGTCTTCACGGTCCCGGCGTGACCGGACGGCGCTGGGTCACGATCGACGATTGGGACCCGAGCCCGTTTTTCGAGAACCCCAAAGTTGCTCGTCGGGCCGATCGGGTCGAGCAATTCGCCGTGGCTGCCGCCACCGAAGCCTTGGCCCAGGCTGGCGATGTCGGCGTCGATCCGGCCCGATTCGGAGTGATACTCGGTACCGGCATCGGGGGCCTCGAGACGCTCGAGGAACAAGTGCAGATCCGCTTGGAGAAGGGCGAGCGACGGGTGTCGCCGTTCCTCGTGCCCATGATGATGGCCAACGCATCGGGAGCCGCCATCTCGATGAGATACGGACTTCGGGGCCCCAATGAGACCATCTGCACCGCCTGCGCCGCGGCCACGCACGCACTGGGGTACGCGTCCCGCCTGATCGCCATGGGCCGCTGTGACGCCATCATCAGTGGGGGTAGTGAGGCCGCCGCGACCCCGTCCTCCTTGGCCGGATTCAGCAACATGACCGCCTTGTCCTCGGTCGGCTGTAGTCGTCCCTTCGACAAGGAGCGCGATGGTTTCGTCATGGGCGAGGGCGCCGGAATCTTCGTTCTCGAGGAATGGGAGCACGCGATGGCGCGGGGCGTGCCGATTCTGGGTGAGATCCTCGGCTCGGCCAGCAACGCCGACGCCCATCACATCACCGCACCCTCACCTGACGGGTCAGGAGCCATCGCCTGCATGCGCATGGCTCTCGACGATGCCGGCCTTTCTCCCGCCGACGTCACCTACGTCAACGCCCATGGCACGTCCACACCCCGCAACGACGAGGCCGAGGCCATGGCAGTGCGAGCGGTGTTCGCCGAGAGTCGCCCAGCGGTCACCAGCATCAAGGGAGTCACGGGCCACGCGCTCGGAGCCGCCGGTGCACTGGAAGCTGCCTCCGTGCTGCTGTCGATTCGGCATCGATCCATTCCCCCCACCGCGGGCACCGTGCACATCGACGACGACATGGACATCGACGTGGTCATCGGAGCGGCCCGACCTTGGGCGCCGGCGCCGGCCATGTCGAACAACTTCGGATTCGGCGGCCACAACGGCAGCCTGATCATTGGTCCGGTCTGACTCTCAGGCGTCGACCAATACGAACATCAGGTCGCATTCGCACGCCACGTCCTCGCCCAGAAGAGCTCGCCCGGTCCCTTTACCGGCACGGGCCGAACGGCGACCCAGTTCGACCTCGACGGTCAACACGTCTCCGGGCACGACCTGACGTCTGAAACGCGCACCGTCGAGACCGCCGAAAAGCGGCAGTCGTCCGTTCGCCGATTCGTCGGCCAGCACGGCGATGGCTCCCACCTGCGCGATGGACTCGCACATCAACACGCCGGGCAAGGTGGGACGACCCGGAAAGTGACCCGCGAAAAACCACTCCTCACCGGTCAATCGCCAGACACCTCGCGCCGAGACACCTGGCTCGAGGTGGAGAATCTCGTCCACGAACAGGAACGGTGGTCGGTGCGCCAGCAGATCCTCGGGTCGCGGGAACGTCACGATTCGAGGGCCTTCAACAGACGGGCCGGGGTGTCTTTCGGACTGATCTTGTACCACGCCTGCTCGATACGCCCCGTCGGCCCGATCAAGAACGCCGAACGCACGATCCCCATGTACGTTCGACCGTAGAGACTCTTCTTTTGCCACACGCCGTACCTCTCGCTCACCACGTGTTCGGTGTCGCTCAGCAACGCGAACTTCACGTTGTGTTTGTCGGCGAACCTTTTCTGCTTCTCGACTCCGTCCGGACTCACCCCGATGATCACCGTCTCACCGATTTTGGTCGCCAGATCACGCAACAAACATGCCTGCTGTGTGCACCCCGGCGTGTCGGCCTTGGGGTAGAAGTACACGAAGACGCGGTGGCCTGCCCACGCCGACAGCGACACCTCGCTCCCGTTCTGATCGGACAGATCGAGGGCCGGGGCTCGATCTCCGGGGACCAACATGACCGTCACCCTAGGAGACCGGCATCGGGGGCCTACGGATGGACTCTGCGTGTTTTTTCCACCACTCAAAGTGACCTTGGGGTCGTAATGGTCCGAATGACCCAGCGAAAGGGATCACTCAGGGTGGTTTCATCGAATCGTGAACCTTGTTCGCAACGCCGTCAAAGGAGAGATCGTGAACGGTCGCCCGATTCGCCGCCCCTGTTAAGCGACGTCGTGTCGCCGTCCTGTCGAGCGACGTCGTGTCGCCGTCCTGTCGAGCGACGTCGTGTCGCCGTCCTGTCGAGCGACGTCGTGTCGCCGTCCTGTCGAGCGACGTCGTGTCGCCGTCCTGTCGAGCGACATCGTGTCGCCGTCCTGTCGAGCGACATCGTGTCGCCGTCCTGTCGAGCGACGTCGTGTCGCCGTCCTGTCGAGCGACATCGTGTCGCCGCGATGGTCACCGGGCCCGACGTGGTACCGGTTGGCCGAGCCATCCCGACCGTGATCGCGCATGGGCGTGATAGTGATCGGGAATCTGGCGCATGTTGTCATCGACGTAATGCTCGTAGTCGAAGAACCGAGTGACCACCTCGGCGAGGCGAGCATGCAACAGAGCCTTGATGTCCTCGGGCGGGTTCGGGTCATGAGACCGCCAGACCACCATCGGCACACAGCAGACTTCGCACTCGGCGATCCAGCACAACTCGTCCTCGTAGAACCACTCCGTCAACCGGGCGGCCTCGCACAGTTCGCACCTCACCGTGACATTCTCCCGAAGTGGCGTGACAAAGCAAAGAGGCGGGCCCGAAGGCCCGCCTCTTCTGGAATTTACCGACGACTCAGAGAGCCGAAACGTCCAAGCCCGGGGGCAGGATCACCGCGTCGATCACGTGGATCACGCCATTGCTGGCCACGATGTCGGCGGCGATGACCGCCGCTCCGTTGACCTGCACACCACCATCATTCGTGGTGACGGCGATGTTGCTGCCCTCGACCGACGGCACATCGCCGGCGGTGACATCAGCAGCCATGACGGCACCGGAAACAACGTGGTAGGTCAGGATCTGCACGAGGACGTCCTTGTTTTCCGGAAGCAACAACTTGTCCACCAAGCCCTCCGGCAAGGCGGCGAAGGCGTCGTTGTTCGGCGCGAAGACCGTGAACGGCCCCTCACCCTGCAAGGTCTCCACCAGACCGGCGGCCGACACGGCGGCGACCAGCGTCGAAAAGTCTTCGTTACCCGAAGCGATGGCAACGATGTCCTGGGCCTCCTCGGCCGGAGCGTCGGTGGTCATCGGGGCCTCGGTGGTGGGAGCCTCGGGAGCGGCGTCGTTGTCGTCGCTTCCACAGGCCACCAACAGAGCGGCCGCGGCAACGGCGATTCCAATGGTCTTACGCATGTTTTTCTCCTTAGGGGGTACAACCCGGATTGGTACTTCAGTTTCCATCATGCCGAGCCGTCAGCGTTCTATTCAGCACGTAAGATTCCCTTTGTGCGACAAATGTCACAGGTTCGTCACCGGTGGGAGTCGAGAGCCTGTCGAACCTCGGCCACGTAGTCCCCGACCCCGTCGGCGCCGTCGGCCATGAACCGCCGGACCACCGAGGCCCCCTGCACGACACCGTCCGCCACCTGACAGGCCTCGACCGCCTGTTCGGCGTTGGACACCCCCACGCCGACGATCACGGGAACGTCGGTCACCGCCTTCAAACGTCGGGCCAGAGCGGTGGCCGTGGCCGCCAGGCTGGTGCGCTCGCCCGTGACACCGAGGAGTCCGACCGAGTAGACGAATCCCCGAGCCCGGGCGCACACCAGCGGGAGCCGCTCATCGGGGGCGGTGGGCGCGGCCAGCATGATCGTCGACAATCCCGCAGAATCGGCGGCGGCACACCACGGGCCGGACTCCTCGAGGGGCAGATCGGGGACGATCGCCCCGCAGATTCCCGCCGACGTCAACATCGAGGCAAAGCGTCGATGTCCGGGATGGTGGATCGTGTTGTAGTAACACATGACGACCAAGGGCACCTCGACATCCAATGAGCGCGCCTCTTCCAAAATCGACACCGGAGTCGCGCCGGCGTCGAGGGCACGCTGAGACGCCTCCTGAATGACCGGTCCGTCCATCACCGGGTCCGAGAAGGGCAATCCGATTTCGATGACATCGGCGCCATTGGCCGCCGCTGCGCGCACGCCATCGGTCCAGCCCGGCAGACCGCCGGTCAGATACGGAACGAGCAACTTACGACCAGCAGCACGTGATGCCCGCAGACGGGTCTCCAGTCGATCGAGACCGGGCGTCAACCCAGGATCCCCATCATTTGTCCGACGTCTTTGTCGCCTCGACCGGACAGGTTCATCAGGATCGTCTGGCCCTGCATCCCGGGTGCCTCCCGTGCGATCCACGCCACAGCGTGAGCACATTCGAGCGCGGGGATGATGCCCTCGGTGCGAGCCATCAATTGAAAAGCCTCGATCACCTCGGCGTCGGTCACGGTCGGGTACTCGGCACGACCGATCGACGCCAGGTACGAGTGTTCCGGTCCGACGCCGGGATAGTCGAGGCCCGCCGACACCGAATGCGCCTCGGACACCTGTCCGTACTCGTCCTGCATCAGGTAACTGCGCATGCCGTGGACGACGCCGGGCTGACCGCGTCCGACGGCGGCTCCGCCGGCGGGCTCGACGCCGATCAAACGGGCTCGACTGTCGACGAAACCGGAGAAGATCCCGAGGGCGTTCGATCCCCCACCGACACAGGCCACCACGACGTCGGGAACGTCGCCAATTCGCTCGAGGCACTGCTCGAACGCCTCACGACCGATGACGCGGTGGAATTCACGAACCATCCACGGATACGGGTGAGGGCCCATGACCGAACCGAGGCAGTAATGGGTGCTCTCGACCGTCGCCACCCAGTCCCGCATCGCCTCGTTCACGGCGTCTTTCAGGGTGCGACTGCCCGAGTGGACCGCCTCGACCTCGGCACCCAACAACTTCATACGAAAAACGTTCAGAGCCTGACGCTCCACATCGACGGCCCCCATGTAGACCTTGCATTCCAGACCCATCAGCGCGGCCGCGGTCGCCGAGGCGACCCCGTGCTGACCGGCACCCGTTTCGGCGACGATCCGCTTCTTACCCATGCGCTTGGCGAGGAGAGTTTGACCGAGAACATTGTTGATCTTGTGCGAGCCGGTGTGGTTGAGGTCCTCCCGCTTCAAGAGGAGACGAAGTCCGAGTCGCGCGCCGAGCTGATGACACTCGGTCAGAATGGACGGACGTCCCGCATACTCCTTGAGGATGGAGTCCAACTCGGCGCGAAAGATCGGGTCGGCCCACGCCTCGGTGAAGGCCGATTCGAGTTCTTGACACGCCGGAACGAGCGTTTCGGGGACGAATCGGCCGCCGAATTCACCGAAGCGACCCGTGGACGAGGGCGGCGACATGATCGAGGGTGTGGGGTTCATCGAATCTCCAAAGACCAACGGTGCGCCCCGTGCGCACCCCTCCATGTTCGCACTCCCACACCGAAAGAGCACAGTCGTTTGTCGATCGCGGTGTGTTATTCGTCGGCCCAGTCGTACGGGAAGTCGCCGCCACCCTCGAACTCGGCGGGGGCCGCGGCACGGGCGTTCTCGATGAAGCGCTTCACCTTCAGCGGATCCTTACGTCCACCCGACGACTCGACGCCGGAGGAGACGTCCACCCCCCAGGGGTTCACGTACTCCACCGCCGAGGCCACGTTCTCCGGGGTCAAGCCGCCGGCCAGAATCAAACGGATCCCCGACGGTATTTGATCCACCAACGACCAATCGAAGACCCGTCCCGAGCCGGCTTGCGGGGCGTCGACCAGGATCAGATCGGTTCCGTATTGGTTCGCGATACGGGCCTCTCGGCTGCCGGCCACCACCGACTTGATCACCCAGCGAACGGTCTCGGACACGGCCGCAACGGTGCTGGCCGGTTCTTGGCCGTGCAGTTGCACCGCCTTCACCCCCGAGCGGGAAACGACATCGAAGATGCGATCCGAGAGTTCGTCCTTGAACACACCGACCGTGAGGATTTCGGGCGGCAAACGACGGGTGATGTCATAGACGACCTGAGGTGAAACCTGGCGCGGTGACGGCGCGAAGACGAATCCCACCGCGTCGGCTCCCATGGCCACGGCGAGCAGAGCATCGTCCTCGGACGTGATTCCGCAGATCTTCACGAACATCAGTCGAGAGGGTACCGCCCCTCGACGACGTCAGTACATGAATTACCCTCGGTCAGACGCAGCGCAACTCGCGCACGGCGGCCCGAGGATCACTCGCGGTGACGACACTCTCGCCAACCAGAACCGCCTGAAAGCCGGCGTCGCGCAACGAGCGGGCATCGGGCGCGCCCCGCACTCCGCTCTCGGCCACCCGAACGACCGAATCGGGCATGATCGAGCCCATCCGAAGAGCACGTTCGTGGTCGACGCGGAAGGTGACCAGGTCGCGTTGGTTCACTCCGATCAGAACGGCTCCCACTTCCACGGCCCGCTCCAACTCGACCTCGTCGTGGATTTCGACCAACGCATCCAAACCAACGGCCCGGGCCAACTCGTGGAACTCGGCCAACTCGCGGTCGTTCAGTGCCGCCGCGATCAGGAGAACGCAGTCGGCACCCATCAACCGGGCGTCGAGCACGTCGAGGGCACTCACCGTGAAGTCCTTGCGCAGGACGGGTAATCCACTGGCGACCGAGGCGATCTGTAGGTCCTGAATCGAGCCGCCGAAGAACTCGGCGTCGGTCAACACCGACAGGCAACTCGCACCCCCCTCGAGATAACTCGTGGCCATCTGAGCCGGGTCGAGATCGACGTTGAGATCACCGAGGGATGGCGATCGACGCTTGATCTCGGTGATCACGCTCAGGCCGCTCACCGCGTCGGTCGCCACACGCGAGCGAAACCCCCGGGTCGGCGACATCGTGAGACAGCGAGCGACGAGGTCGTCGCGGTTTCGCCGGTCGTCAGCGGCCCGACGACGATGCCAATCGACGATGCGGTCGAGGTACGTCGCGGGCGAGGACAAGATCAGGCGCCCTTGCCACCAACAGGAGACACGAAAATCAACTCGGGACGACCAGCCAGGAACGGCATGATCGCCGGTCCGAGGGCCTTGAACGCTTCAGATCCCATGTGAACCGTCAGCGCCTCTTGGTCGGTGTACATCTCGAACATCCACAACAGGTTCGCGTCGGACGCGTCCTCGAGGAGAATGTAGGTTTCCGTGCCCGGTTCACTCTGGGCGGTGTCGAGCGCCGTCTGCAGGGCGCGAGCGAGATCCGCGCGCTTTCCCTCCTGAGCGGGGATCTTGGCGATGACGGCGACCTTGGACATGTTCCCTCCTGAGTTTCGACCCACTTTCGGGCCAGTCCTCACAGGGTAGACCTCGAACCCAATGGTCAGAAACCCAGGCGGGACCCGATTTCTGATCGAAGATCGACGATGGGGACGCGGGTCTGTTCCATGGAGTCTCGATCCCGAATCGTGACGGCCCGATCATCGAGCGAGTCGAAGTCCACCGTCACGCACACCGGGGTGCCGATCTCGTCCTGGCGCCGATACCGCTTGCCGATGGACTGAGTGTCGTCGTAGTCGACCATGTAGTGCTCTGCCAGAGACTCGAAGATGGAGCGGGCCAACGGTGTGAGCGAGTCTTTTTTACTGAGCGGGAGCACGGCGATCTTGCACGGAGCCAAGCGAGGGTGCAGGTGCAGAACGGTGCGCACCTCGTCTCCCATCTGCTGTTCCTCGTAGGCGGCCAACAAGAAGGCGGCCATCGCGCGATTCACACCCGCGGCCGGCTCGATCACGAACGGCACGTAGCGTTCGTTGGTCGATTGATCGAAATACTCCAGCCTCTGTCCCGAATGCGTGGCGTGTTGGTTCAGGTCGAAATTCGTGCGTTGGGCGATGCCTTCCAACTCTCCCCAGCCCCACGGGTAGGCGAATTCGACGTCGGAGGTGCCCGCCGAGTAGTGAGACAACTCGTCGGCGTCGTGGGCCCGCAAACGGAGCATGTGGGCCGGGATACCGAGATCCACGTACCACTGCATGCGTGCGTTGCACCAATACTCGTACCACCGCGGACCCTCGGCTGGCGGGACGAAAAACTCCAACTCCATTTGTTCGAATTCTCGTGTGCGGAAAATGAAGTTTCCGGGAGTGATCTCGTTTCGGAAACTCTTGCCGACTTGTGCGATGCCGAACGGGGGCTTCTTGCGACTGGTCTGCAAAACGTTGGTGAAGTTCACGAACATTCCCTGAGCGGTCTCCGGACGCAGGTAGACCTCGGCACCGGACCCTTCCACCGGTCCGGCGAAGGTCTTGAACATCAGATTGAAAGCTCGTGCCTGGGTGAGGGTTCCCACCGAGCCACAATTGGGGCAGACCGAGGGGTTGTCCAAGTGATCCTCGCGAAAACGTTGTTTGCACTTCTTGCAATCGACCAAGGGGTCACTGAAATTCGCCAAGTGACCACTGGCCTCGAACACCTGCGGGGGACCGAGGATGGCCGCGTCGATCAACACCACGTCGTCGCGCTTCTGCACCATCGTGCGAACCCACGACTCGCGCACGTTGCGCAGCATCAACGAACCGAGCGGGCCGTAATCGTAGGAACTGCGGAACCCACCGTAGATCTCGGCGGACGGGTAGACGAACCCCCGACGCTTGCACAGGTTGACGATCTGGTCGAGGTCCGAGGCCGCCATGGTGAAAAAGGCTAGAGGGACGACCCGCTGTTCACCGACCCGAATCGTGGCGCTCGAAGATGGAAACCGACTTCAGGCGCCTCTCCACGTGATGTTCGAAGGCGCGCGTCGCCAGATTCGATACCTCGTTGATCACCGGGTCGTCGAGGGTTTGACCCGACGGGTGAAACGCTCGGTCCAAGGCGTCTCCGAGTCGCCCTCCGAGAATCTCGCGCATCAGCTCGAGCGCCGGCCCACTGACCGGCGCACCCGAACGACAGGCCGAACACGTCACTCCCCCGTGTCGGACGTCGAAGGTGCCGAACTCGGTGCCGCCCGCGGGAGGCTCACCGCACGACGAACAGCGATCGAGCACCGGATGGACACCCTCGGACGCCAGCAACTTCCACAGGAAGGCCGGCACCACCAGCGGCGACGGACGCGTCAGCAAGGTACGCCGAACGCCCAGGAGCATTCGGTACAGATGGGGAACCGGCTCGCGATCGGGAACCATCTGATCGACCGCTTCGAGAACGGCGATCCCTTCGCTCATGGAATCCAGATCACCGAACACTTTGTTGGTGCTGTCCACCGTCTCCACTTGATTCACGATGTCGAGTTCACGACCCCGATGGAACTGGACATCCAACAACGACAACGGCTCGAGCCGACCACCGAACCGCGACCTCGTCTTGCGAACGCCCTTGGCGATGGCCCGCACCTTCCCGTTGTTCTCCGTGAGAAACACGATGATGCGGTCAGCCTCGCCGGATTTGTAGGTGCGTAGAACGATTCCCCGGTCCCGATACAAACGACTGGTCATTCATCGACTCCACCGAATCGACGCTCACGCCCGAGGTACGCCCTGAGCGCATCGTCCAGTTGCGCTCCATCGAGGACGGACCACTCGACGGGCACGAACACCAACTCGCTGTAGGCCAACTCCCACACCAACGACGGTGGCAGGCGGTCATCACTTCCCAGCACGACGACCAGATCGGGCTCACCGGCCTCGCCGTGCAGGAGTTCCTCGACCGACTGCTCGTCGAATTCGACGTCCGTGGCACCCCGCAGGATCTCAGCGATACGCCGGCGCCCGTCAGCATGGGGAGTCACCTGGACGCGCACCCCGGCGACTTCGCTCGACACCGTCGTCATCGGGCAATCGGGCACCGGACGAGCGCCGAACGGGAAAACCGTGACCCAGCGAGCACCATGGTCCGCAGCCACGGTGGCCAGCATCGTGACCCGACTCGTCCATAGATCAGGGGACATCGCCTCCCAGTCATCGAGTTCCCCACCAGCGATCACCACATGGTGCAAGTGGCTTCCCGGATTCGGAACCTTGACCCCGCGGCGACGTTTCATGCGACTGAACACACTCCCATTGTTACCGACGGGTGGGGGCACTCGGCGGCTCCGACGGTCGACCACTTCGACGATGTACGGTGCCTCCATGCATGTCGCCTGCATCATGGATGGGAACGGTCGATGGGCTCGACAACGAGGCCTCCCGCGAACCGCCGGCCATACGGCGGGTGAGGAGAATCTGGCTGCCGTCGTTCGTGAAGCGGTGCGACTGAACGTCGATCACCTGACGGTTTTTGGTTTCTCGACCGAGAACTGGGTGCGACCACGTCGGGAGGTGCGCCACATCCTGGGTCTGCACGAGAAGTTGTTCGGTCGAATCGCCGAATTGAACGATGCGAACGTACGCGTGCGCTGGATCGGGCGGCCATTCGGCGACCGTTCGGCGAGAACTCCGCGCTACGTGCAGCGCGCGATCACCAAGGCCATCAGAGACACCGAAAAGAACACCGGGATGACCCTGACGGTGGCTTTCGATTACGGCAGCCGCACCGAGATCGCCCACGCCGCCGAAACCCTTCGACGAAGCGGACGGGCCATCACCGCTGATTCGATCGGCTCCTGCCTCTACGACCCCGACCTTGCGCCGGTCGACGTCCTCGTTCGAACGTCAGGTGAGACGCGGGTCTCGAACTTCCTCCTGTGGCAGTCGCAGGGCGCTCCCATCTCGTTCGCCGAAGCGGCCTGGCCCGACTATTCGTCGAGCGATCTCGCCGACGCCATCGCCTTGGCTCGTCGCGCGGCCTCGACACCGCGCTGACTGCCGCTCACACCGAATCGAGTCGGCCGCCCGGCGATCCACGAGCCCACTCGGGTCTGCTGTACCGTGTCGCCGTGTCAGAATCGCCCGTGCGTCGAACCCTCAGAGACGCAATGGAGATCGCCACCTCGGCTCTTCCCGCCGCTGAGGCTCGCCCGGGACAGCGTCAGATGGCGGCCGCGGTCGAGCAAGCCATCGCCGAGGGCCGTCATCTGGTGGTTCAAGCCGGCACCGGCACGGGTAAGACCATCGCCTACCTCGTTCCGGCCATGCTCGCGGGCAAGCGCACCGTGGTGGCCACCGCCACCAAGGCTCTGCAGGATCAACTAGCCACGAAGGATCTTCCCTTCCTCGTGGAGACCCTGAGTGACTTCCTCGAACACGAGGTCTCGTGGGCCGTATTGAAGGGTCGACGCAATTACGTGTGCCGTCAACGAATCGCCGAGGTGACGGGTCAGGTGGTCGGAAAGGACAAGCGCAACGACTCCCCCACACTGCTCGATCTCGACGAATTCTCGGCATCGACCAAGCACGAGATCGATCGCATCGTCACCTGGGCGGCCACCTCCGCCACCGGGGATTTCGCCGACCTGGATTTCAATCCCTCCGAACGAGCGACCTCGGCCGTATCCGTGGGCAGCGAGGAATGCCCGGGGGCCAACCGGTGCCCCGTCGGTGGCAGTTGCTTCGCCGAGATGGCCCGCGCCCGCGCCGCCGAGGCCGAGATCATCGTCGTGAACACGCATTTGTACGGAAATCACATCGCATCCGATGGGGCCGTGTTACCCGAGCACGACGTGGTCATCGTCGACGAGGCCCACGGTCTCGAGGACATCATGAGTGACACCGTCGGCTTCTCCATCGGAGAGGGCAGCTTCACGTACTTCGCAGGGGCGGTTCGACGCATCCTCGATGATTCGAAACTGCAACGCGAAATCGCCGACGTGGGCCTGATGCTCAACGAGGTGCTGGCTCCGAATCTCGGTAACCGACTGAGCGCACCACTACCCGCGGGCGTTGCCGAGGTGTTGGCCGCGGGACGGCGAGTGGTGGGCAGCACCCTCGACGGACTGCGACGCATCGAGACCAAGGACGACGACTCGAACCAGCGCAAACTACGCGCGCAAATGTTGGCCACGCGACTCGCCGACACCCTCGACGCAGCCCTGGCGATCGGTTCCACGTTCGTCCCCTTCGTGACCGGCCGCCCCGAACGACCCAAACTGGACATTGCACCCCTCGACGTGGCCCCGATTCTGAGACAGGGCATCTGGTCGAAACATCCGTCGATTCTCACCAGCGCCACGATTCCCACCAATTTGCCGATGCGTATCGGACTTTCCGCCGACGACACCGACATGCTCGACGTCGAGAGTCCCTTCGATTATGCCGAGAACTCGATGCTGTATTGCTCGACCTCGCTGCCTGATCCCAACTCGGCACAATTCAGTTCGCAAATGCACGACGAACTGTTCCATCTCATTTCGGCGGCGGGCGGACGAACACTGGCTCTGTTCACCAGTTACAGAGCCATGGACGCTGCGGTCGTCGAGATGCGCAAACGTCTCGACGTCACGATCTTGGCGCAGAACGAATACCAACGAGGCCGACTGGTGAGAATGTTCTCCGACGATGAGACGTCGTGCCTGTTCGCCACGGCCAGTTTTTTCCAGGGCATCGACATCCCCGGGCGTACGCTCTCTCTGGTCACCCTCGATCGCATCCCGTTTCCCCGACCCGATGATCCGTTGCTCAGTGCCCGTCGAGAGGCCCTGGGGGATCGGGCCTTTCGCGACATCGATCTTCCACGAGCCGCCACCTTGTTGGCCCAGGCCACCGGACGACTCATTCGTAACGCAACGGACCGTGGCGTGGTGGCGGTCTTCGACCCGCGCCTCGGCACGAAGGGCTACCGCCGGGAAATTCTGGCCGCCATGCCGCCCATGCGCCGCTCCACCACCCGCTCCGAGGTCGAGGATTTCCTGCGCCACATCACCCGCTGACGAGCGTGCGCCTCAGCCGGGGATCAATCGATAACCCAGTCCGCGTACGGTGAGGATGATGCGCGGTTCGTCGGGCTGATCCTCGATCTTCACGCGCAAGCGGCGCACGTGGGCGTCGACCAGACGGCTGTCCCCCAGATAGTCGTAACCCCAGACTCGCTCGAGCAATTGGTCCCGCGACAACACCACGTTCGGGTGGTCGGCGAATTCGCACAAGAGGTTGAACTCGGTTTTGGTCAGCGCCACTTCGCGGCCGGCCTTGAACACCCGGCCTTGCTCGCGCCGTAGGTCGACGTCACCGAACGTCTCCGATGTCGAGGCGACCATGGTTCCCTGCAATCGAGCGCGCCTCAGATGGGCCCGAACCCGCGCCGCCAATTCCTTGGGCACCACCGGCTTGGTGACGTAGTCGTCCGCTCCGGCCTCCAAACCCGACACCATGTCCGAGGTATCCGTCTCGGCCGTCACCATGACAATGGGGACGACGCTCATGGCCCTCATCGCGCGACATACCTCGAAACCCGAGATGTCGGGCAGGCGAAGGTCGAGGAGAACGAGATCCGGCTCACTCTGGTGGAAAGAGGCCAATCCCGTGGCCCCATCGGCGGCCTCTCGAACCTCGTATCCCTCGTCTTCGAGGGCCAGACGCAGCGCCAAACGGATCTGGTCGTCGTCCTCGATGAAGAGCAGCGAATGCACGTTTCGAGTCTCGCCGATGGGTCGGTCCGACGGAGATTTGTTACACAAAACGCACACAAGCCACACGGTCCTTTCACAGACCCCCGGGAAACTGGTAACCGTTCACGCTGGTGTGGTGGGGGCCGACCTCCCCCTGGTCTTCACCTCCCAGCGTGATCGAACCCGGATGTCGCCCGGCTCGCTGGCTTTGCCCGAGCCGGGCGATTCGCTGTTTGGGGAGCGTTCCTTCGTGGGGCAGGATTGGCGAGTGACCCTGCTCGAACGACTCCGTTCCATCAGTCTGCGCCAGCGGGTCACCCTGCTCTTCGTGGTGACCGGCCTCTTGGCCTCGGTCACCTTGTCCACCGCCAGTTACCTGACGGCACGTTCGTACGTTCTCCAGCGTCGCGACGAGGTGGTGGAGCGCCAAGCCTTCAACAACGCCCAGCTCATCAGATCGCAGATTCGCACCCGTCGCAGCGAGGCCTTCGAGTTGATCAGCAACGTCCGCACCGAACAGGGCGGATTCGCGGTCTTGCATCTTCGTCCGGAAAACCTCTTTTTCAGTCAGGAGATTCGGTACACCCAGAACACCTTCCCGACCGAACTGGTGGACGCGGCCCTGACTGGAATCACCGCGCGCCAACGGTTCAACATCGACGGCCAACCGTACATCGGGGTGGCGGTGCACATTGCCGACATCGATGCACAGTACTTCGAGGCCTTCCCGCTCGATGATGAGCAACGGACTCTGACCGCGATCGGTTCGGCCCTCGTCGTGGGCATCATCGTCGTGGCCGTGTTGGCGGGATTGGTCGGCGTGGCCGTCGGTCGTCGCATCATGCGACCCCTCGAGCGCGTCAGCGAGGCCGCAGGCGACATCGCCAAGGGGGGCCTCGACACCCGCCTGGATTCCGAAGTCGACCCCGATCTGGCGCGCCTGATCACCTCGTTCAACGGGATGGCCGATGCGGTGCAGACTCGCATCGAACGAGAGACTCGATTCGCGAGCGACGTCAGTCACGAACTGCGTTCGCCCATCACCGCGTTGGCCGCCGCGGTGGAGGTTCTCGATGCCCGCCGAGCCGATCTCAACGACCGGACGCAACAGGCCCTCGATGTCGTCATCAGCCAGGTCAGGCGTTTCGATCAAATGGTCATCGACTTGCTCGAATTGTCCCGACTCGACGTGGGTGTCACCGATCTGCACCGCGAAACGACCGACCTGGCTCCGCTCGTGCGTCGCATCGCCCAGCGTTACGGTGCCGAGGGATTGCCGGTGGAGGTCGAATCGGGCTCCGACGGGGTCGCCCCGATCGACAAGCGACGCTTCGAGCGCATCATGGCCAACCTTCTCGACAACGCCCGAATACACGGTGCCGGAGCCACTCGCGTCGTCATCGGCGTCCTGCGCGATGACGCTCATGGGGTCGATCGTCCGATGGTCTTCGTGGCCGTCGAGGATGCCGGCCCCGGAGTCACCGTCAGCGAGCGGGCCCGGATCTTCGAGCGCTTCGCTCGCGGGTCGGCGGGCCGAAGTCGGTCCGGTGGTACCGGGCTGGGTCTGGCCCTGGTCGCCGAACATGTGCGGGCCCACGGTGGTCGCACGTGGGTCGAGGACTCGCGCTCCGGGGGCGCCCGGTTCGTGGTGACATTTTCGATGGAGGACTCATGAAACGGCACATCGGGTCCTTCGTGTTGGCGTCGATGATGGCGGTCTCGTGCGCGATCCCCGGCTCGGGTGACGTTCGCTCCATCGACGCCGAGGACATCCCCTACGAGTTGAACGCCACGACCACGGCCGCCCCCACGACCACGGTGGTGGTCACGACGACCACTCCCGCGGCGAGCACCACATCCACCAGCACGACCGTACCCGTCGAGATCGTGCCTCTTTTCTTCGTCGCCGGTGCCCAATTGGTCCCCATCAATCGACTGTTGCTGACGCCCGCCGTCGCCCCCCAGGTGCTGGCCGCGCTGGCCGAAGGTCTTCCCGAGGGCGACCCCTCGGCCGGACTTCGAACGGCAATACCGCCAGAATTCGCGGCCACGGTCGTGGTTCTGCGCGGCATCGCCACCGTCGATCTTCCCCCGACGTTCGTCACCGCACTTCCCGGCGCCGAACAGCGCCTTGCGATCGCTCAGATCGTGCTGACCCTCACCCGGCGCGCCGGAATCGGTCAGGTCACCTTCACCACCCAGTCACAACCGCAGAGTGTCCCTCGCGGTCGAGGTGATCTGACTGGTCCGGGCGAAGCAGTGGCCTGCGACGACTACGCGAATCTGCTGCCGGCGGGCTATTCCTGCTGAGTCAGTAGCCCAATCGTTCGACACGATCGGGGCGACTCTGCCAGTCCTTGTCGACGACGACGTGCAATTCGATGAAGACTCCCTCGGGAAGTTGCCGGCGCACCTGAATACCCACGTTCTTCAAGACCGAGCCACCCTTCCCGATGACCATTCCTTTTTGGCTTTCCCGTTCGACAACGATCTCGCATCGCACGCGGGGCCACTCCCATTCGGTCACACGGGTGGCGATGGAATACGGAAGTTCGTCGCGGAACACCGCCAACAACTGCTCGCGTACCAGTTCGGCCACCCATTCGGCCTCGGGGACGTCACTCACGACACCGTCGGGGTAATACTGCGGTCCCTCGGGAAGTCGCGACGAGATGAAGTCCACCAACTCGACCACCCCCTCACCCGTTTTGGCCGATACGGCGAAGTAGGCGAGAGCGTCGAACTCGGCCGAGGCCGACAACTGTCGGAGCGTGCGATCGCGGCCGGCGCGATCCGTCTTGTTGACGACCACCACGGTCTTGGCAAAGTCCAGCCGCGACGCGACCCACCGGTCTCCGGATCCGACGGGCATCGATCCGTCCAGGACCAGGCACGCCACGTCGACCTCGCAGAGAGCGTCGAGGGCCACGCCGTTCACCCGCTCGCCGAGCGCGGTGACCGGCTTGTGTAATCCGGGAGTGTCCACGAACACGACCTGACAGTCGGGCCGGGTCAACACCCCGCGAACCTGACGCCGAGTCGTCTGCGGCTTGTCCGACACGATGGACACCTTCTGGCCGCAAATGACGTTGAGCAGGGTGGACTTACCGACGTTGGGACGACCGACCAACGTGACAAATCCGGAACGCATCGCCCGAGACGCTATCGGGAGTCACTCGGTCACTCGATCCCCCGGACATGATGACCGACGTCATCTGTGCCAATCTGTGTCATGGCTCGGGCCTCGATCGATTTTCGCCGTTGGTTCGACCGTATGGCGCCGCAGACCCTGCAGATCGCCCTGATGCTGTTGTACCTCAACGGCTTCTTCGCCCTGATCGGTTTCATGGATCGGTCGGACTGGGTCGGATTTGCCCGCGTCGTCAAGGGCACACTCGGAACGGTCGTCGGCCTGGTGGTGGTCTTGTCCTTCATCACGAGCGGCCTCTTGATGGCCAACGACCGTCGACTGGGCTATCGGATCGGTCTCTTCGCCGCCTTCTCGCCGTTCCTGTTGCGTTTCTGGATTTACAGCGACTCGCCCGTGACTCTCTGGAATCGCATCAGCGGGGGCAACACCGTGAGCCTGCTCTTCGAACTTGCCCTGTGTGCATTGCTCTTGCACCCCATGAGCCGCGAACACCAGCGTGTCTGGTACCGCTGATTTCGGGCCCGACCCCCGCGTCTGACAAAGTGAGTTCATGAGCTCACGAATCATCACCGGCATCGAAGGTCTGAAGTCCGCGGTCGGAGAACACCTCGGCTACAGCGAGTACATGGAAATCACCCAGGAACGGGTGAACCAGTTCGCCGATGCCACCGGAGATCACCAGTGGATCCACGTCGACGTGGATCGCGCCAAGAGCGGACCCTTCGGCGGTCCGATCGCCCACGGCTATCTCACCTTGTCGCTCGGACCGGCGTTGTATCCGAAGGTGGTGCGCATCGACGGCTTCTCCATGGGTGTCAACTACGGGACCAACAAGATTCGTTTCCCCTCACCCGTGCCCGTTGGTGCTCGCCTGCGTCTCGGTGTGAAGTTGTTGGAAGTCGAAGAGATCGCCGGTGGAGTGCAGACCACCATGGAGTTCACCTTCGAGTGCGAGGGTGCCCCCAAGCCGTCGTGCGTAGCCGAGATCATCTTCCGTTCGTACGTCTGATCCGACGACGAACCTCGTGACTCAACGGAAGTTGGGTATGACCTTGGTGGCGAAGAGTTCGAGGGTCTCCAGGTTCGGATAGTCGGGGCACCACGGGACCAAGCCTCGACAGCCAAGGGCGAGGTAGCGCTCGAGCTTCTCGCACACCTGCTCGGGGGTCCCCACCAGGTTCGCCTCGCGCCACGACGCGGCCTCCTCCCCCCACAGGCTGCGAGAGCCGGCCGCCTCGATCTCGGCCTCGGTCTCGCGAATGAACACCTCGGGCGACCAGGTCATGCGAATGGATGACGGATCGCGACCCACCACCCGACAGTGATCCCACAGCGTGTTTCGCTTGCGCTCCCACTCGTCCGGCAAGCCACCGAAGTTCGAGCAGTCGGCATACATCGCCACCACCCGCAGGGTCAACTGCTCACCCCCGCCGCCGATCCAGATCGGAGGCCTGGGCTTTTGCAGCGGCTTCGGGTCGCAATTCGCCCGGTTCAACTCGTAGTAGCGACCCTTGAAGGTGGTCTCCGATTCGGTCCACATCGCCCGCACGATCTCGACGCTCTCGCGCAACATTCCGATGCGGTCCTTGGGCTTGGGGAAGTCGTAGCCATACGCCCGGTATTCGTTCTCGTACCAACCCGCTCCGATGCCCCACTCGAGACGTCCGCCCGACATGACGTCGACGGTCGAGGTCACCTTGGCCAACAGACCCGGATTGCGGTAGCTGTTGCAGCCGACCATCTGCCCGAGACGGATGCGCGAGGTACGTTGACTGATCGCGGCAATGGTCGACCAGCACTCGAAGACGGTTTCGTGCGCCGGACGGGGCACGTTGTGGAAGTGGTCGTACACCCAAATCGAGTCGTAGCCGAGACGCTCGGCCGCCTCGGCCACCTCCACCGTCTTGGCCCACTTGGATGCCGGATCCTCGATGGATGCCAGTTCCATCTTCCAGCCTTGAGGGACGAACATTCCAAAAACGATGCCCTCGGGAGAAGTGCCCCCAATCGTCCCCGCGGTTTCGACCATGGGCGAACCATAACCAAAGAACGTCGAACGACCTGATTCGTGGGGCACCCGATGAGCCCCCTAACTTCGAGGGCGTGCGAGAGTTCACCGTCGGAGCCGTCCACGAAGCCATCGCTGCGACACGCCCGGACCAGGAATGCTTGGTCTTTCGCGACCGCCGTCTCACGTGGGAAGAAGTCACCGAGCGCACCCGGCGCCTGGCGGATTTCTTGAGTCGGGTCGGACTTGGCTGTGCCACCGAACGCGCGAGCCTGTCGTCACACGAAAGTGGACAGGATCACCTGGCGATCTATCTTCACAACGGAAACGAGTACCTCGAGTGCATGTTGGGTGCGTTCAAGGCCCGCGTGGCTCCGTTCAACGTGAACTATCGATACGTCGCCGGGGAACTGACGTACTTGTTGCGCGATTCTCGCGCCACCGCCATCGTCTATCACTCGACCTTCGCACCGGTGTTGCAATCCATTCGCGATGAAGTGCCCGACCTGCAGGTTCTACTGCAAGTTCCCGATGACTCGGAACACGACCTTTTGCCCGGCGCCCGATGGTACGAGGACGCCCTCGCGACCGGAGATCGGACGACCGAACCAGAGGCCTCCCCCGACGATCTCTACATCCTGTACACCGGCGGCACCACCGGCATGCCCAAAGGTGTGATGTGGCGTCAAAGCGACGCGCTCGTGGAGTGCTTCGGCGCCTCACGCACGTCGGAGTCGATCGAGGAGTTCGTGGCCGCAGCGACCGGACGGCGGGCTCTCATCGCTCCGCCTTTCATGCACGGGGCCGGTCATTGGGTGAGTTTCGGCACCTGGAACACCGGCGGGACGGTGTTCGTGCCCAGCATTCCGGAACGCTTGGATCCCCGCGATATCTGGAGCATCGTCGAACGCGAACGGATCGACTTTCTGCTCATCGTGGGAGACGCCTTTGCTCGTCCACTCATCGACGAGTTGAACAAGAATCGCTACGACCTGTCGTCTCTGAACGTCTTACTTTCCGGCGGTGCGGCTTTGTCGGCCCATCTGAAGGAGGAGCTGCTGAGCATCGCTCCGCATTTGATGATCATCGACGGTCTGGGCTCCTCGGAGGCCGGAGGACAGTTGGCTCACGTGTCGGCCGCCGGTGGTGCCAGCACGGGTACCTTCCCGTTGGCACCGAACAACCACGTTCTTTCCGAGGACCTCACGCGGGTTCTTGTGGCCGGCGACCCCGAGGTGGGCTGGCTGGCCAAGAGCGGACGCTTGGCACTGGGGTATCTCGGCGATCCCGACAAGACCGCTCGGACGTATCCGATCGTGGACGGTGTGCGTTACGTCGTGCCCGGTGATCGGGCGGTGCTGCTGGAGGGGAACATCGTGGAACTGCGTGGACGCGATTCGGTGACCATCAACTCCGGTGGCGAGAAGATCTTCGCCGAGGAGGTCGAGATGGCCATCAAGCCCCATCCCGCCGTCTTCGACTGCGTGGTGACTGGTCGACCGAGCGATCGTTGGGGTCACGAGGTGGTGGCGGTGGTGCAGTTGCGACCCGGCACGCACCCGAGCGATCAAGACCTCCTGGACGAGGCCGCCAAACACGTGGCGCGCTACAAGTTGCCCAAGGCCATCGTGCGCGTGGAGGCCATCGTGCGGTCGCCCGCCGGCAAGGCCGACTATCGCTGGGCCAAACAGGTCGCCATCGAGTCCTGAGAAGAACCGCGGCCGGCTCAGATCGGCAGGTCGCCAGTGGCCTTGCTGGTGGTGCCGGTGTCGGTGAACGCCTTGATGGTGTTCTCGGCGATGCGCATCTGATGGATCTCATCGGCGCCGTCGGCGAAACGCGCCCAACGGGCGTGCTGCATCATGTTCGCCAACGGCGTGTCGGTGGAGTACCCGAGGGCACCATGGACCTGGATGGCGCGGTCGATGACGCGGTTGAGGCTGTTGGCGACGAAGTGCTTGGCCATCGACACCTCGGTGCGGAAATCGTCACCACGATCGATCTTGTAGGCGGCGTGGAGGATCATCAACTTGCACTGGTAGATCTCCATGGCCGAATCGGCGATCATCCACTGCACGCCCTGCTTCTCGGCCAAGTACGAACCGTGCGAGTAACGCTTCAGCGAGCGCTCGACCATCATGTTCAGCGCGGTCTCGGCCTGAGCGATCCAACGCATGCAGTGTGCCAATCGCGCCGGCCCCAGTCGATACTGACCCAGTCGGTGGCCGTTTCCACGTCCCCCGAGAATCTGTGAATCGTGCACCCGGAGATCCGAGATGACGATCTCGCTGTGACCACCCGGTCCGTGCATGGTCTCCACTTCGCGGACGTTGTTCCAACCCTCGGTTGGTAGATCGACGATGAAGGCCGTGTTGGCTCCCCGCGAACCCTCGGGCACGTCGAGCTCGGTGCGCGCGATGAGAATCGCGAACTTGGCGCGATTCGCCCCCGAGATGAACCACTTGTGACCATTGATGATCCACTCGTCGCCGTCCTTGATGGCGAAGGTCTTGATGAGCGTGGGATCCGAACCGGCCACCTCAGGTTCGGTCATGGCGAAGCACGACGAGGAGACGCCGTTGCACAAGGGCTTCAGGTACTTCTCCTTCTGTTCGGGAGTGGCCCAATGCAACAAGGTGTGCATGTTGCCCTCGTCGGGCGCCTGACAGTTGAAGACCCATGGTCCGACGCGGGTCTTGGCCGCCTCGGCTTGAACCATCGCGAGGGCCACGTGGCCCAAACCCATTCCACCCCATTCCTTGGGCATGTGAGGCAGCCACAGCCCAACCTCCACTGCCCTCTTGCGCAATTGAATCAACTCACCGATGTACTTCTTGTGCGCGTCGGAATCCATTTCCTCTCGGTGACCGAAAGGATCGATGGCCGGACGAATTTCTCCGTCCACGAAGTCGCGCACTTTGGCGCGAATGGCCTCGTGCTCGGGAGCGAGAGTGAAATCGATCATGACAGTGCCTCCCCAGGGCGTCACGTTCTTCAGTTAACGCCTAATTATGTCGCCCGGTGACCGATGCCCACGACCCCGAATCACGCCGTTTACCGAAGTCACACCTAGCCTGCGAACGTGGACTCGTCTCCCGACACCCCTTCTTGGGACACCGAACGTTTGCCTGAGGGCCAAGCCAAGGTTGTTGCGGTCCGTGAAATGTTCGACGCAATTGCTCCGCGTTACGACCTCGTCAATCGGATCATGACCTTTCGTCTCGACACCCGGTGGCGTCGGAAGGCCGTGCGCTTGCTGGGACTCCCCTCGGGAAGCCTCGTGCTCGATCTAGCCAGTGGGACCGGCGACCTGTGCGTGGACCTGGCTCGCGCCGGAATCCGTCCGCTGTCGATGGACCTGAGTTTCGGCATGTTGGCCGCCGACCGGTCAGGAGCGCCGCGCAGTCAGGCCGACGTCTTGAATCTGCCCATCTCTGAAGCCGCGGTCGACGGCGCCACCTGCGGCTTCGCCCTACGCAACCTGCTCGACCTCCCGCGCTTCTTCCAGGAATTGGGTCGGGTGGTCCGACCGGGTGGACGCATCGCCCTACTCGACGTGGGAGTTCCTCGCAACCGACTCATCCGTTTCGGGAACGGCATCTATTTCGGGCGCATCGTGCCGCGCATCGGCGCGTGGCTCTCTGATCCGGCGGCATATCGATACCTGCCCAAGAGCGTGGCCTATCTCCCCGAGCCCGAGGTGATGCTGCGTCATCTGCGTGACGCGGGTTTTTCCGATGCCTCTCATCGCCAACTGTCGGGAGGAATCACGCAGTTGTTGGTCGCCACCCGGGATTGATGATCGCCCGTGCGCGCCACCTCTCGCCCTCTCGACGCCGCCCCTGATCTCAATGACGTCGCCGGTGAGGACGGTTTTCTTTTCGTGCGCGACGGCGTCGGCTTCGCCGGACGCGGGGTGGCCCATCGCGCCGCCTGGAGGGAAATCCCCGACATCTTGAGTTCCATCGTCCACACGGACCTCACCGGCTCGGGCGCGCCCGGACCGGTGGCCCTCGGCACGATGCCGTTCGCCGTCGGACAGCCCGGCGTGGCGGTCATCCCCCGAGTCCTGGTGGGAAAGGACGGAAAAGGTAACTGTTGGAGCACCACGATCGACGGCGCCCCCATTCCCGAGTTCGCACCCGCTCCGCCTCCGACGGCCGGCTCGTTCGACGTGGCTCCGCTCACACCGATCGATTCGTACCTGTCCGCCGTCACCGCGGCGCGCGAGGCAGTGCGTGATGGTCGGCTGATCAAAGCCGTCATCGCTCGCCAGATAGAAGTGCGGGCTTCGGAGCCGATTCGTGTTCATTCGGTTTTGACGCGGTTACGCAACTCGTTCGGTTCCAGTCATCGATACTCGTTCGAGGGTTTCATCGGCGCTTCTCCCGAGTTGCTCCTGTCGATAGACGGTGACGTCGTTCGTTCCCATCCTCTGGCCGGCACCACCCCCCGCACGGGCGACCCCAACGTCGACGACGAGTTGGCGAGAAAACTCCTGGCGAGCTTCAAGGACCAGATCGAACACCGCGTCGTGATCGACGTCATTCACGACACGCTGCTTCCCTACTGCAGTTATCTCGACTGGGAGCCCGAGCCGTCGGTGGTGAAAGTGGCCAACGTCCAACATCTGGGCACTCTCATCGAGGGACGACTACGCGACGGTCATCCACCGATCCTGGATCTCGTGCGAAGCCTGTGCCCGACGCCGGCCCTCGGCGGGCATCCGCGATCCGAGGCGCTCGATCTCATCGAGCGGGTGGAGGACTTCGACCGCGCCGATTACGGCGGCGCGGTCGGTTGGGTCGACGCGAGTGGGAACGGCGCCTTCGCGGTGGCGATTCGTTGTGCACGATTCTCCGACGACCGACGAAGCGTCGTGCTCACGGCCGGTGGCGGGATCGTGGCCGCCAGCGAACCCTTGTCGGAGTTGGCCGAGACCCAGGCCAAATTCCAAGCCATGTTGTCGGCTGTCGTTCGGCCCTGACCTCAGATCGAGAGATGAAGGCGCTTGTGCTCGGCCACGTCACGCTCGCGATCGGTTCGCACCACCGTGATCGACGGACCGATGTTCCGCAACCGCGTGTGAAGTTCGCTGAGGTTTTCCACCGTCGTCGAATCGACGCCGAAGGCCTGGCCGATGACGGCGGTGTCGCTACCGTGCGGGGTGCCGAACAACGTCTCGAACAGATCCGGATCGAGCACCGTCTTCTGGGGCAGATGGTGAAAGATTCCGCCGCCGTCGTTGTCGGTGACGACGATACGCAGATCGAGTCCTCGCCGCGACAAGCCGGCCAAACTCGAGGCGTCGTGCACGAAGGCCACGTCGCCGATCAACAATCCGGTGGGTCGACCGGTGGCCGCCGCCACTCCGATCGCGGTGGCGATGACCCCGTCGATCCCGTTGGCGCCGCGACTGGCGAAAACCCGTAAATGCGAGCAATCACCGGCGAACCATTCGACGTCGCGAATGGGCATGGAGGACGACACCACCAAGTTCGATCCGGCAGGCAAACCGGAGACCACGTGTCGGGCCACGCGCGGTCCGGTCAACTCGCCCTTCGGGTCGTCGAGAATGGTGAAGGCGGCCCGAGCCGCATCATCGCGTCGTCTCCATTCCCGAACCCAGGAAACCGGCGCCGGTCGCAGACGGTCACTCACTGCTTCGATAAGAGCATCAGCATCACAACGCACGTGGCCGGACACGCGGTGATCAGGGTCGTACGGTCGCCCGACACTCGCCACGTGCCACTGCTCGGCACCGGATTCCAACAAGAATCGTCCCAACACCTTGGACGACGGCGCCTCACCGAAGCGCACCACCACTTCGGGTACCAACGTGGAGTCGGCCCCACGCACGATCGAGTCGTAATGCGCGATCGAACGTGACTGAGCCCCTGACCGTGGCTCGGCTAACAACGGCCATTGGAGGGCGTCGGCGAGGCGGTACAGCGAGCCGGGTGACGCTCCACCCCGTCCGGCCACCAGAACACCGCGACGGCCCGACCAACGTTGGACGATGTCGCCGACGGTCGAATCGTCCGGAACGAGACGACCGAGGCGAATGCGACGATCCACGTCGTCGCGCTCGACAGTGGCCGCACCCAACAGCGGCTCGCGGAACGCGAGATTCAAATGCACCGGTCCGGGCCATGCTCCGACGCTGAGTGCGAGCGAGCGAGCGGCCAAGGACCGCCACGACGAACTGGCGTTCTCGTCGGCGACACCGGGTTCGTGGAACCACCGCACCTTCGCCCCGAACAAGTGCGACTGATCGATCGTCTGGGCGGCACCGACGTCGCGTAGTTCGGGTGGTCGGTCGGTGGTGACGATCAGAAGGGGCACGGCGGAAAGATCGGCCTCGGCCACCGCGGCGTGGAAGTGCGTGGCCGCCGTTCCCGAGGTACACAACGCCACTGCTGGCTCTCCGGTTGCCATCCCCCAACCGAGCGCCGCGAAAGCTGCCGAGCGTTCGTCGAGGAACACCGAAACCTTCACCGACGGGTGCGCCACCAGCGCCACGGCCATCGGGGTCGAGCGCGATCCCGGCGCGATCATCACCGCGCGAAGCCCGCCGCGAACCCACTCGTCCACGAGCGTGGCGCAGAACGACGCCTGGACGTCCTCGGGCTTTCTCACGAACGGGACGCTACCGGCGTCCTCGTACCCCATGACCCGCTGGGTAGGTTGTGTTCGTGGTCATAGAGATCTGGTCCGACGTCGTGTGCCCGTGGTGCTACATCGGAAAGGTTCGTTTCGATCGCGCCATCGAGGCCTTGACCAGCGGACCCGATCCCGTGTCCGAACCCATCGAGGTGGTGTACCGCGCCTACCAACTCGACCCCACCGCTCCGGTGGGAGCGTCTCATTCGGTTCGCGACACCTACGCCAAGAAGTTCGGCGGCTACGAGCGGGCCGACCGCATCATCGAGAATCTCACCGCCACCGCCCGCCACGACGATCTCGACTTTCGCATGGACATCGCCAAACGCGCCAACACGCTGCTCGCGCATCGCGTGTTGTGGTGGGCCGCCGTCACCCACGGGAACGCCGCTCAGTCCCGGGTGAAGTTGGCTTTCCTCGACGCGTATTTCACCCGGGGTCGAGACGTCGCCGATGCTTCGACCCTCGCCGAACTGGCGGCCACCGCCATCGGATGTGCCGCGACGGATGTCTCCACGATGCTCGCCGGCGACATCGGTCAGGGCGAGGTGCGCGAGGAACTGGCCCGGGCCATCGGACACGGCATCACCGGGGTTCCCACGTACGTGATCGACGGTGGCTGGGCAATTCCCGGCGCGCAGGACACCGACACCTTCGAGCGCGTCATCCGACGCGCCGTCGAACGACGAACCGGCCCCTCGGAGTGATCGACGTGGCCCGCACGTGGACACCACGTGATGCACCGCTGTTCACCGAGGAGTCCCCGGGCGAGCTCTCGTACCAGCGACTCGTGTTCCTCCACGGTTTCACCCAGACCTCACGATCATGGAACGGTCTCGTCGATGCTCTCGGCGAGCGATACGCGATGTGTCGAGTCGACGCGCCCGGACACGGTCGTTCACCGATACTCGACGACGATCTGTTCGGAGTGTCCCGAACGGTCGTCGCCTCCGCCGGGGAGGGCACCTACGTCGGCTATTCGATGGGCGCTCGAATCCTGCTTCACGCCGCTCTCGCCACGTCCGCAGTGAACGGCCTGGTTCTCATCGGGGGAACGCCCGGCATCGACGACCAGCGCGAGCGCGCCGAACGCCGCGACGCCGACCGGGCGCTGTCGGAGCGAATCGTCCAATCGGGAGTCGAATCGTTCCTCCGCTGGTGGCTGGGCCAACCACTGTTCGCCGGGCTGACGCCGTCATCTGACGACCTGTCGGCACGGCTCCTCAACACGGTCGAGGGACTGGTGTCCAGCCTCCGACACTGTGGGGTGGGCGAGCAAACTCCCCTGTGGGATCGATTGTCGACGCTCGAGATCCCGGTCCTCGTGCTGGCGGGCTCGCGCGACTCCAAGTTCGAGGCGATCGGGCGTCGCATGGCCGAGGCGATCGGCGACAACGCGCGCTTCGTCACGGTTCGCGACGCCGGTCATGCCGCGCATCTGGAACGACCCGACGTAGTCGCGGACATCCTGCGGGATTGGCTGGGTTAGGCACCCACCTCCCGCGCCCCATGGTCAGGCACCCAGGGCGAGCGTCACCGTGGCCACCACACCGAAGACCAGTTGAACCTTGGCGGTGTCGCCGAGGACGGCGATCAATTCTCGACCACTGGCTCCGGCTCGCACTCGCCGCACGGGGCGGATGGCGACGAGTTCGACGATGACGATGAGAGCGGCGAGGCCTCGTTGCCAGGCCGCCGCTGCTCCCACGAGAACGCCACCGACGACGAGGACGACGAACAAGGTCCGGGTGCGCGAATCACCGAGCCGCACGGCCAGAGTCCTCTTCGCCACCTCGCGATCGGTGGCGATGTCGCGCAGGTTGTTGGTCACCAACAAGGCACAGGCCAAGGAGCCGACCGCGACCCCCATCTGCCACGACAGGGCCGTGATGCGTTCGCTCACCACGTAGGTCGTGCCGACGGTGGCGACCAGACCGAAGAAGACGAAGACGAACAACTCACCCAAACCCCGATAGCCGTATGGATTCTTGCCACCGGTGTAGAACCAACCGGCCAGAATCGACGCCACCCCGACGACGAGAAGCCACGGGCTCGTGACGATCGACAAAACCAGTCCGGCCACCGCGGCCGCGAGGAACGACAGCATCGCCGCCATCTTCACCGAGTGCGCCGGGGCCAGTCCCCCACCCACGAGTCGTGCCGGGCCGACCCGAACATCGTCGGTTCCTCGCACACCGTCGCTGTAGTCGTTGGCGTAGTTGACTCCGACTTGCAGCATCAGGCTCACCACACCGGCCAGGACGCCTCGCCACCAGTGGACGTCGGGCTCACCGACCGCGACTGCTGCACCGACTGCGACGGGAACGACGGCGGCGGGCAGGGTGCGCGGCCGGGCCCCGATGATCCACTTGTTCACGTCGCCACGCTAAATCACCGCTCTCGACGACGGTCGGATGATGCGGGCGAATTCTGCCTAGAGTTCGGTCGTGCCCCGTCTCGTCGCCATCGATCTGCCGACGAGCGACGCCTGGGTTGCGACCGTCGTGTCCGTCTGGGAACGCGGCGATGCGGTGTTGCCCATCGATGCGCGACTTCCTTCTGCGGCCAAGGACCGCCTGTTGCGCGCGATGCGACCACACGAGGTGCGCACCACGTCGGGAATTCGAGAGTTGCCCGAACCGCTCGACACCGAGATCGGCGACGCTTTGATCATCGCCACCAGTGGCTCCACCGGAGAACCGAAGGGAGTCGTGCACACCATGTCGAGTCTCGCGGCATCGGCCGACTCCACGTCGCGGGCCCTCGGCATCGTGGCGGAGGATCGCTGGCTGGCCTGCCTGCCGGTAGCCCACATCGGTGGGTTCTCGGTCATCAGTCGTGCTTTGCTCACCGACACCCCCGTGGTCGTCCACGCGGGGTTCGATGCCGACGCGGTGAACGTCGCGGAGTGCTCGCTCACCTCGCTCGTGGCCACCGTCTTGGCCCGCGTCGACACGACTCGATTTCGGCGCATCTTGGTCGGCGGTTCACGACCGCCAGCGACGATGCCCGCCAACTGCGTGGCCACCTACGGAATGAGCGAGACCGGGTCGGGAATCGTGTACGACGGGTTCGCCATCCCCGGCGTCGATTTGCGAATCATCGACGGCGAGATTGCCGTGCGCGGGCCCATGCTGATGCGGGCGTACCGCGACGGTTCGACGTCGATCGACTCCGAGGGTTGGTTGCACACCGGGGATGCCGGTCGACTGGGTGTCGATGGGAGACTGAGCGTCGATGGGCGCATTGGTGATGTGATCGTGAGCGGTGGCGAGAAGATCTGGCCCGAGGCCGTCGAGGCCGTGTTGCAGCAACGAATGACCGACTTCGCCATCATCGAGCGCGCCGATCCCGAATGGGGCGAGCGCGTCGCACTGGTTCACACCGGCGAGGCTCCGCGCCTCGACGAGGTTCGGGACCTCGTGAAGGCCGTCCTTCCCGCGTACTGCGCCCCCACGATCATGATTCGACTGGAGAACATTCCCCGCACGGCATCGGGAAAGGTGCGTCGACGCGAGTTGGCCGACCTCGTGCGCGATGCTCCGATCGACGAGCACCACTAACGTTCGCCCATGACCAACACCCGTCTCACCAACAAGATCGCCTTCGTCACCGGTGCGGCCTCGGGGATCGGAGCCGCCATCTCCCGCCGATTTCTCGACGAGGGAGCGCGGGTCATCGCCACCGACATCGACCTCGACGGTCTGCTTCGACTGAGCGAACCCGCACCCGAGCGTGTGCACCTCGTTACTGCTGATGTCACCGATGAGCGGAGCATGCACGACGCGGTCACCTCCGGGGTCTCGGCGTTCGGTCCTCTCGACATCGTGGTCGCCAACGCCGGAGCCGGCACGTACGGGCTCGTCGAAGAGCACGACGTCGCCGATTGGAGGCGCATCATCGATCTGTGTCTGGTCGGCGTGTTCATCACGCTGAAGACGACCGCGCCGAGCGTGAACGAGGGGGGTTCCCTCATCACCATTTCGTCCCTCAACGCCATCCAGCCCTCAGCGGGGATGTCGGCCTACTGCGCGGCCAAGGCCGGAGTCGCCATGCTCACGCGTGTCGCCGCCATGGAAATGGGTGGCCGCGGCATCCGCGTGAACACCATCGCCCCTGGTCTGGTGCCGACCAACGCCACCGCCGGCCTGTTCGCCGTGCCGGAGGTGATCCGGCAGTTCGAGGAGAACGCGTCGCTCGGTCGCCACGCAACCGTGGACGAAATCGCCTCCGTCGCGGCGTTCCTCGCCAGCGACGAGTCATCGTTCATGAGCGCCTCGTTCGTGTCGGTCGACGGTGGTGGTAACACCGGCCGCTACCCCACGTTGCCGGCGATCTTCTCGGGGCTCTGACCTCAGGAACTCTTCACCCCGGCCCCGCCGTCGATCACATAGGTCTCCGCCGTGATCCACGAAGCGTGGTCCGAGGCCAAGAACGTCGCCAGCGCCGCAATGTCGTCGGGAACTCCGATGCGCCCGAGCGGAAGCGCGGCCGCCAGACGGTCGCCGAAGTTGTCGACCAAAACCTTGGCGAAGTCGGTCTTCACCAAACCGGGGGCGATACCAACCACTCGCGTCGGACCGAGTTCGGCGGCCAGTTGACGGGTCATGTGAATGAGAGCCGCTTTGGTGAGGTTGTAAATACCGAGAGCACCCTCGGTACGCATTCCCCCCACCGAGGCCACGTTGATGATCACCCCGGGGCGATCCTTCATGCCGGCGTTCCAGACCGCCTGGGTCCAGAACAACGGACCGCGAAGGTTCACTTGGAACGTCTTGTCGAAACGGGCCTCGTCCACTCCGAGTGACGGGCCGTAGTAGGGGTTCGTGGCCGCGTTGTTCACGAGGATGTCGATGGGACCGAAGCGCTCGATCGTGGCGGCGACACAGGCTCGGCCTTGCTCGACATCGCCGGTGTTGGCGGCGTACGTCTGCACGTCACCGACGACATTGGCGTCCGACACCACGTCGGGTCCGATCTTGCGCGACACCATCATCACGCTGGCTCCGGCCTCGGCGTACATCTTGGCCATGGCCAAGCCGATTCCCTTGGAGGCTCCGGTGATGAGGGCTACTTTTCCGTCGAGTCGTACGTCCATGTCACCAAAGTTAGTGGGACGAGGTCCTCGCCGGTTCAGTCGTCGGATTCGTCGTCTCCCGAACGCGCCACGACCTGCACCCGGATCGACCTGATACGACGGCCCTGCAGTTCGGCCACCGTGAATCGCCAGCCGTCGAAGTCGATGTGCTCACCGACGACCGGTACGTGACCCAAGGTGTTGAACACGAAACCACCGATGCTCTCCCACTCGTCGTCGGGGATGTCGGTGTCCAATTCCTCGTTCACCTCGGACACGTTGGTCGTTCCGTCCACGAGGTACTGGCCGTCATCGTGCTTTTCTATCGATTTGTGATCCTTGTCGTATTCGTCGACGATCTCCCCGACCAACTCCTCGAGGCAATCCTCGAGCGTGACGATTCCCTCGATGGTGCCGTACTCGTCGGCCACCACGGCCAGGTGGAATTTGCGCGCTTGCATCTCGCGCATCAGTTGACTCACCGGCTTGTTCTCGGGGATCACCTCGGCGGTACGCATGTGCATCGTCACCTGTTGGGCGCCGTGTCCCGATCGCTCGGCGCGTACGAGGTCCTTGATGAACGTGACACCTCGCACGTCATCGTCGGAATTCAACACCGGCAGGCGGGAGTAACCGTGTTCGATCGCCACGTCCATCGCCTCGCGCACGGTGAAGTGGTCGGCGATCGTGACGACGTCGGGGAACGGCACCATCACCTCACGAGCCACGGTGTCGCCGAACTCGATGATCGACTCGATCAGATCGCGCTCCTCCTCCTCGATCACCTCGTCGTTCATCGCAGCTTCGACGATGCCCAACAATTCCTGCTCGCTGACGAATGGACCTTGCTCGAGACCCTTTCCCCTCACGATCAAGTTGGTGAGACGGATCAACCAACCCGACAACATTCGCAAGGGTGGGGTCGACACCAAAAGGCGCACCCCTCGCGCGGTGCTCAACGCCGCTCGCTCCGGATACAGGACGGCGTAGGTCTTGGGCACGGCCTCGGCCAGCACGAAGAACACGACCACGTTCAGGAGCACCCCGATGGCCACCCCGACGGCACCGAAGGCCCGGGCGGCGATCACACCGGTCAACGTCGCTTGCACGGTCTGACACACGTTGACCGACAACAACAAGGGGTTCACCCATTTTTCTGGTTCGCCCACCAGATCCTGCAGGGCCCGACCCTGACGTACACCACCCTCGGCCAGGGCCGCGGCCTTGGGCTTGCTCATGCGCGACAGACCCATCTCGGCCAGCGAGAGGAAGATCAGCACGATCAAGAGCACGAGGATGACCGCCAACAAGATCCAGTCGGTTCCCGTGAATGCGGCGACGAGTGCGGTCATGTTCCCTCCGAAATGCTCTGACCGAAGGTCGCCGGAACGACACCGTTCCAGTGGTGCGCGATCAGGATCTCGCGCTCACGCTCTTGCATGGCGGCGGTCTTTTCGACCGTGTCGTGGTCCCAGCCCAGGATGTGGAGAACGCCGTGAACGACCAGTAGAGCGAACTCGTCGTCCACCGTTCCAGCGTGCGTGGACGCCTGCGCAACGGCCACCTCGGGACAAATGACGATGTCGCCGAGCAACAGTGGCATGTCACCGCGATCCGGGGGCGACCGATCGGGCCCCCGGGATCCCCCGCTCGGGCCGCTCACGACCTCCAGCACCTCACCACCGTCGATGGGGAACGACAACACGTCGGTTGGCCCCACTTCACCCATGTGCTCGAGGTTCAGGTCGACCATGTCGGATTTTTCGATGAAGAACACCGATAGTTCAGTGCCTCCACGCACGCCCTCCATGGCCAACGCACTGCCGGCCAGCGTCTGCCAACGCTCGACGTCCACCGGGACGATCGATTGCTCGTCGGCGCAGAACACCTCGGCGACGGTGTCTCCGCCGACCTTGGTTTTGCGCCGGAATCTTGGGGGACCCTCAACCATCGCGTTCCGTCCGAGTCGTACGCTTTTTGTACGCGGCCACGATGTCAGCCACGATTCGATGTCGTACGACGTCTCCGGTGTCGAGGTGCACGAACTCCAGTCCTTCGACTCCCGTCAAGATGCGTTCGAGTCCGGACAGACCACTGCGACCATCGGGGACGTCCACCTGTGTCGCGTCGCCGGTGACGACCACCTTGGAGCCGAAACCGATACGCGTGAGGAACATCTTCATCTGTTCGGGGGTCGTGTTCTGAGCCTCGTCGAGGATGATGAAACTATTGTTGAGGGTTCGTCCCCGCATGAACGCCAACGGGGCGACCTCGAGAAGCTGCTTTTCGTTCATCCTCTGTACGCCCTCGATGTCGACCATGTCGTACATGGCGTCGTAGAGCGGACGTAGGTAGGGATCGATCTTGGCCATCAGATCGCCGGGCAGGAATCCGAGACGCTCCCCCGCTTCCACAGCCGGACGGGTGAGGATGATGCGCTGCACCTGCCGGGTCTGCAGGGCCTGAACCGCCATGGCCACGGCCAACCAACTCTTGCCGGTACCGGCCGGTCCGATTCCGAAGGTGATCACGTTGCGACGAATCGTGTCGATGTACCGCTTCTGTCCCGCGGTCTTGGGCTTGATCGAGCGACCTTTGGCTCCCCGCAAGATTTCGTCGGTCAGGACCGAAATGGGACTGGCGTCCTGTCGCACCATGGCGATGCTGCGCTCGATGACCGATTCGTCGACGTTCTCGCCACGTTGCAGCAGCACCACCAGTTCTTCGAACAGTCGCGCCACCATGGCCGAGTCAGGTCCCTCGATGGCCAACTCGTTGCCTCGCGCGGAGATGTCCGTTCCGACGAACGCCGACTCGATGAGGCGTAAATGCCCGTCACGGGCGCCCAGAAGGTTCGCCATCAGGTGGGTGCCCGGGATCACCAGGGTGGATGTCGAAAATGGAGGCGTCATTCGGAGGCACGAAGCGCGGTGCAGGACCGGTGTCTCATCGGCACGCCCACAGCGTAATGCGCGCCACCGCCACTTCCATCACCCCGGCGTCCAAGACGTGGTGGAACCTCAACCGACCGTGGGCCGGACGACGTAACGCCCGGTCACCTCGCCTCTCAGGATGGATGTCAACACCGGGTCGAGATCGTTCAGGTCGATTTCCTGACCGATGCGGTCGATTCCTGCTGGTCGCAGGTCGTCAGCCAAACGTCGCCACACTTCCACACGCTGGGGCATCGGCAACTGCACGGAGTCGATGCCCAAGAGAGCCACCCCTCGCAAGATGAAGGGCATCACCGTGGTCGTCAGACCGGCACCCCCCGTGAGACCGCTGGCCGCCACCGAACCGCCGTACCGGAGCCGTTTCAGTACGTTCGCCAAGGTGACGCCACCGACGCAGTCCACCGCCCCGGCAAATGTCATCGCCCCCAGTGGCTTGGGATCCTCGGTGGAGAGGTCGGACCGATCGATCACGCGGGTCGCCCCCAACGACATCAGATAGGGCTCGGCCTCCCTCTTGCCACTCGACGCCACGACCTCGAAGCCGAGCGCGGACAGCATCGAGACCGCCATACTTCCCACTCCGCCGGTGGCCCCGGTGACGAGAACCGGTCCGTCGGCGGGGCGCAGTCCCCGATCCAGCAGGGCCATCACCGACTCGGCGGAGGTGAAACCGCCGGTGCCGATGACCATGGCGTCACGGGTGGTCAAGCCGTCGGGCAAGTCGAGCACCCAGTCGGACGGTACCCGCGCGTAACGGGCGTAGCCACCATGATGGGCGGTGCCGATGTCGTAGGCGTGCGCGATCACCTTCTGGCCGACCAAAAATCGTGAGCCTCCCGGATCGACCACGGTCCCGGCCAAGTCGACACCGGGGATGAGCGGTGAGATGCGCGCCACCTTGCCCGAGGGCGAGGTGGCGAGACCGTCCTTGTAGTTGACGCTCGACCACTCCACCTCGATCAACACCCCGTCCGGTGACAGCACATCGAGGTCGATCTCTACGACCTCGCGTCGCGGCTGTTCGGGGTCGTTGGTGAACATGAACGCGGGAAAGCGACCGAACGACATGTCCGAAACCTACCCGAGGCTTCAGACGTCGGCTCGTACCGTTACGGTAGGGAGGGCATGAAGCTCGGCTACACCACCATGAACACGCCGGCGGACATCGCTCCACCGATTCTGGGTCCGCTCCTCGAGTCGGCCGGGTTCGACTCCATCTGGATCGGTGAGCACAGCCACATCCCCGTGTCACGCGAGACGCCGTACCCCACCGGCGGCGAGATGCCCTGGCAGTACACGACCATGATGGATCCCTTCCTCAGCCTCATGCAGATCGGCGATCACGCATCGTCACTCCTGCTCGGACTGGGAGTGGCCCTACCCCTCGAACACGATGTGTTCGTGCTCGCCAAACAAGTCGCCACCCTCGACGTATTGAGTCGAGGTCGGGTGCAGTTCGGCGTGGGGGTCGGCTGGAACCGCGAGGAATTGGCGAACCACCACGACGTGGCGTGGTCGAAGCGTTATCGCGCCCTCGCCGATTGCGTGGCCGCGCTGCGCTCTCTTTGGATGGACGACGAATCCGAGCATCACGGGGAGTGGTACGACTTCGACAAGGTCTGGAGTCGCCCCAAGCCCGTCCAGACGCCCCATCCGCCGATCTGGTGTGGGACGGGTGGCAAGTTGGGTACCCAACACGCGGTGGCCTGGGCCGACGGGTGGATGCCGCTGGACGTGACCCTGGGGGACGTGGGCAAGCGAGTCGGCAAGTTTCGTCAGGTGGCGGCCGAAGCCGGTCGCGACGACGTGCCGATCTCGATGGTCGCCTTTGGTGACCCCACATTGGACACGTTGTCGCACTACCGCGATCTGGGCATCGAACGGGTCATCGTGGGCTCCGGTCGCGACGGCTGGGAGGATCCGAGCGGTGTGCCCGCCTTCATCGACAAGTACGCGGCGATGATCGATCGTCTGGCATCGTGACCGAGAGCGAGAACGTCTCCATGAACGACAAGCCCATCGACATCCGCGACACCGATCCCGACAGGTACTGGGAGACTTTCGCCGAGAAATGGACCTCGCTGTTGACGTACCGATACCTCGGACGTCGTTGGTCGTCACTGGACTCCGGCGTGGAGGGTGACTTCATGACGCTGCGCCACGACATGCGCAACGCGAGCGGCGGAATCATGGCGGCTCCGTTGTGCGTGGCGTCGCCCGAGTGCGGGGGCTTCAACGATGACCTGGTTGTACCGAACCCGCTGATCGCGTCCATGCAGATCCTCGACCCGGCCACGGACGTGCGAGAGTTGATGATCATTCCCGACAACCTCCACACCGGTCGTCGTCTGGGGTTCAGTCGAGCCCTACTGGTGGATGCCACGAACACGTCGCGCATCATCGCCATCTCCACGGGCGTGGGTCTCTCGCTCGGTGATCAACCCGAGGGATACCAGAAGATCGACAATCCCCCCATCGACGTCGTGGACTCGGCGGACCTGCCTCCTTTGCACCAGGTGTTCGGGGCGTCGCGACTGTCGGCCGGCGTGTGGGAGATCCCCGTGCTGAGCGCCGAGTTGGCGTCGCCCGACGCCGCATTGCACATCGGGCCCCAGCACATCGTCCTCGAAGCGTGTGCTTCCGAACTGGCCACCGGCCTCGCCGGCGTAGAACTCCAGGTGGATGATTGGTACGTGATGTTCGTGAACCGCGGCACCACCGGGCCGTTCCGAACCGCGGGCGAGGCGTTCCTCGGGGCCGACGGCAAGGTGGGGGCGCGCGCATCGCTGATCGATCTCGGTCACGGCAGCCGCGTGGTGAGCACCTGTGCCGCCACGTTCCACCCGGCCCACCCGAGAGATCTCTGAAAGCGAAAACCTCGGGCGCGAGGGACACGAGAACGACGGGCGATCTCGGCGAACCCAAGCCGCGTCGGGGTCGTCGCGCATCTCGCCGACCACGCACCGACACCGGACGGCAAGATTCTGCCGCCGCCTCAGACCGTATGATCGGACCGATCGGGGTGGAAGACCTCCGGTCGTGATCGCGGTCCCGAGCCCACGTGGCCGACGACCGGGGCGGGAGAGGATTCACCATGGAGATGTGGGAGGTCGCAGCGCGCGAGGCGATTCGCGACCTGGCGACCCGGTACAACGCCAACGGCGACACCGGTCGGTTCGCCGTCGTGCGCGAACTGTTCCTGACCGACGCCGTGATGACCATCCAAGGTGTGACCCACACGGGCATCGAGGCGATCATGGCGGTCTTCAGCGGCACCTCCGAATCCACACCCGGGCTCACGCACGTGCGCCACTTCGTGGCCACCCACCAGATCGACCTCATCGACGAGAGCAACGCCACGGGTCGCGCCTACTTCGTCGTGCTCACCGACATCGGCCTCGACCATTGGGGTCGCTACGTCGACGAGTACCGCCGGGTGGACGGTCGCTGGCGGTTCGCCTCGCGGTCGGTCAACCTCGACGGTCAAGTCGCCGCGTCACTCTTCCCGCGCACGTTATGACGTCCGTCTACGGGCGGAACGCCGACCGCGGGCGCTGAACGAACTCGAAGGGCACGCCGTCGGGATCGTTGAGAAAGCAAATCCACATGTCGGGCACCTTGGTGCCCGAGAGTTCGACCTGTCGAGGCTCGCGCTCGAACGCCCAACCAGCGGCGAGGAATTCCTCGTACGAACGCACGGTGTCATCGACACCGACCGCGGCACGGAACAAACCGGCGTGGTTCGCCTGCTCTGGATGGCGCCCGTGCGAACGCGGATTGTTCCACTGCGTGAGCACCACTTCGCACGGTTCGTCGGGCAGACGCATCCGAACGATCGACGCCGAGACATCGATCTGCTCGACACCGACGAGGGAGCCCGTGGTCCAGTCGTGGCGCGCCACCTCGGCGAACCCGAGGCCGCGGTACCACGGCAAGGAGACCTCGAGATCGGACACCGTGATGCGCAGGTGGCGCATGCGCGATTCATCCGCGGGGATGGTGGCGTCCTCGAGCATGTCGAACAACGTTCCGGTGGGGTCAGCCACCGTCACCCACCGGCCGGTCCAGTCGGTGCTGCCTTCGCCCACCACCGAACAGCCGGTCTCGTCCATGCGCCGAAGCGTGTCGGCCAGGTCGGGCACCGCCACGCCGAGCGCCTGCATGCCCACGTGTGTGGCGTCACGAATGGGGGTGCCGATGACCGTGGGCGACACCCATTCCTGCACCTCGACCGAGGGGCTGGTGCGCGGACCGCGCTTGTCGTACACGAAGGCCGCTCCACTGACGATCTCGCCTTCGATGCCCAACAACGAACCATCTGAGGGGTGCAACGGATTGCGCATCACCTCACGCATGTCGAGCACGTTCACCAGGAAGTCGACGGCCTCGTCGGTGTCGTCGCAGCAGTAGCACATGTGCAAGAAGCGTCGGGCGGGCGGTTCGGGCGCGTTGGTCACCAGAGGCGACAGTACCCCATCGACCCCGTTCACCTGCCAGAATTGCCGACGAGCAGCCACCGAACCCGGAGCCATGATGCAAGAGCGAATCGACGGACAACGACTGGATGGCAAGGTGGCACTGGTGACCGGTGCCAGTCGCGGAATCGGAACCGCCATCGCCCGTCGACTGGCAGCCGAGGGTGCCACCGTGGCTTGCACCGCGCGCACCATGGAACCCGATCCGCGCTACCCCGGCACCTTGCGCGAGACCGTCGAACTGATCGAACGATCCGGCGGCCGGGCGGCGGCGTTCAAGGGTGATCTGTCCAACGCCGACGACCGCCAAAGGATGGTCGACGAGGTGCGTTCGGCTCTGGGCCCGATCGACATCCTGGTGAACAACGCCGCAGTCACGTTTTTCCTACCCATCGACACCTTCCCCGAGAAGCGTTTCAAGTTGATGATCGAGACCCAAGTGTGGAGCACCATCGATCTGGCGCAACGGGTGATCCCCGACATGCGTTCGCGGGGCTCGGGATGGATCCTGAACATCTCGTCGCGGGCGGCGGTGAAACCGATGGGCCCGCCGTTCGAGGATTTCTACAAGACGGGCCACTCCTCGGTGTACGGCTTGTGCAAGGCCGCTCTCGAACGACTGTCGCTCGGCATGGCCGCCGAACTTTTCGACGACAACATCGCGGTCAACACCTTGGCCCCGTGGGACAACGTGCCCACGCCGGGGGCCGGGGTTCACGATCTCATCGAAAAGTTCCGCCTCGAACCCGAGGAGATCATCGCCCAAGCGGCCCTCGAGTTGTGTTCGGCCCCTCCGACGTTGCTCACCGGTCGGGTGGCGTACAGCCAGAGCCTGATCCAGGAACTCGGCGTGACACCGCACGGTCTCGACGGTCGCCCCCTCGGTGCCTGGCCCGGGGCGCTCTGATGTCGACCCTTCGTCGGGGCGTGTGGACCAATTGGGCCGGCAACCAAACCGCTCGACCGTCGGCGGTCCACCGTCCCGCGAACGAAAACGAGTTGTCGACGATCGTCGCTCGTGCCGCCACCGATCGCACGACGGTCAAGGCCCTTGGCAGCGGGCATAGTTTCACGGCGGTGTCGGTCACCGACGGGGCCATGATCGACATGACTCGTTTGTCGCGGTTGGTCGCCGTCGACCGTGCGACGTCGACCGTCACCGTCGAGGCCGGGATCACCATCGCCGACCTGAACGTGTTGTTGCATGGGCTCGGCTTGGCCCTTCCCAATCTGGGCGACATCGCCTACCAGACCATCAGCGGCGCCATCGCCACCAGCACGCATGGCACCGGGCGCGCCCTCACGGGTATCGCCGCTCAGGTGGTGGGCATGCGCGTGGTGGCCGGCGATGGCAGCGTGCTCGACTTGAGCCCCGAGCACCACCCTTCGCTGTTCCACGCGGCCCGCGTGGGCGTGGGGGCGCTCGGCATCGTGACCAGGGTGACCCTTCGGGTCGTGCCCGCCTTTCGCCTGCGGGCGCAAGAGGGCGCCCAACGGCTCGACGACCTCATCGACGGCCTCGACGAGCACGTGGACGGCAACGACCACTTCGAGTTCTTCTGGATCCCCCACACCAAGTGGGCGCTGACCAAACGAAACAACCGCACCGATGATGAGGTGTCGATCCCGCGCCCGCTCAAGCATTGGTACGCCAAAACGTTCATGGAGAACTATGCCTTCGGCGCCGTGTGTCGTTTGGGGCGGGCCCGACCGAATCTGATCCCACGATTGGCCACCGCACTGCCCTCCACCGGACAAACCACCATCGTGGACGAGAGTTACCGCATCTTCGCCAGCCAGCGTCTGGTGCGCTTCGTGGAGATGGAATACGCCCTCCCCCGCGAGGCGTGTGGCGAGGCCCTGCAACGGGTGCGTCGGATGATCGACGAACGCGGGCACATGGTGAGTTTCCCGGTGGAGGTGCGCTTCACCGCTCCCGACGACGTGCCCTTGAGCACCGCGTCGGGACGTCCGTCGGCCTACATCGCCGTGCACATGTACAAAGGCACGCCGTTCGACGCGTACTTTCGCGACGTGGCCGCGATCATGGCCGACTATGACGGGCGCCCGCACTGGGGCAAGATGCATTTCCTGGGCGCCGAGGAACTCTCGCGCCTGTATCCGCAGTGGGAGGCGTTCCATCAGGCCCGCCGCTGCATCGACCCCATGCGCACCTTCGCCAATGCCTACACCGCGCGCGTGTTCGGCGACTGATCCGTCAGCGTCGCATCAGGGGGTCGTCGCCGTCGCAACGTCGCC